>Ga0214923_10000098_pt1 | contig 126241 bp, 119 predicted proteins | sample LL1510_MetaG_FD_177993 | JGI IMG/M metagenome (GOLD analysis project Ga0214923, IMG submission 177993) | Freshwater microbial communities from Lake Lanier, Atlanta, Georgia, United States - LL-1510 | ecosystem: Environmental > Aquatic > Freshwater > Lake | place: USA: Georgia | collected... | reverse complement strand
GTAAATTAACTGTCATCGATGGTCTTCATAGACTAGCCAAAGCCGTTAAAAACAAAATAGAAACTTTGCCGGTAAAGTGCATTACCAATGATGAATTACAAAGCGCACATTTGAAGAAAGGTGTGGCAGAGGGATGGAAGGAGGGAGTGGGGTACACTGCTTTAGTAGGTTTGTTAAGTTTTGGTGCAATTAATCGTCTAAGTGATTTGGTTAATTCAGAAATTACAGGTGAACCAACTAATGTCTGGACAAATTGGAACAGTGGGGTTAATCGTAGGAATAACGTAAAAAGTTCAATTGGTCAAGGAATAGAAAGTGTAAAGTCCATATCTAGTGATGGAGACAAAAAATTTGAAATGACTCTAACTGATGGCCGCAAAGTTATTTTTACTGCAAAAGATTTAGAAAAAGCCAAAAGAGTTGCAGCAGCGAGAAAAGCTAGCGAACCTGTCGAAGTTAAAGAGCAAGGGGTAGAGGAAGCTTACCATTATGATCGTGACCGCAATGCCAGTAATTGGGATAATATAGGTGAAGAATATGAGGGGGATGAGGATCATCAAGAAATTGGCTTTTTTGTTGCCATTGGGGACGAAGAGGATGGAGGGTTTATTGGTATGATTAACAAAGAAGGTGGCAAATGGCGTGAGACTGCTATAGCTGGTAATACCCCTTATGCTTGGGGAGGATCTTATATGGGATATTTAAGCCCCAATGATGTCATGCAATGGATAAACCGAGACTATGGTCGTAGTGCAGAAGTTGCTGGCCCATTTGAAACAGAAGAAGAAGCTCGAGAGTATGCTGCTTATAATTTTGGATTGGGTGGCAATCTGTCAGAAGGTAAAAAATACTATACAGTAACAGGCACAACTGATGAATCATTGACAAAAGATTTTGGTCTGACTCAGGACCAGAATGGATGGTTCTTATTAGAAACAGCAAGTAGCAAACAAAAGATTGACGCATATCGTGCATTTGGTAGCCCCAAAATTATTAAAGAAGGCGCAAACTTCTCTGCTTATACAGGATCAGCAAATACACTAGGTGGTGACAGCCCAGTTAGCCCCATTGGCAGTATACCAAAAAAACAACCCAGCTTAGTTAAAGCGCAGCACAAAAAGACAAGGACTAAATAATTATATGAACGATGAACTAATTAAAGCAATGAAAATTGCATTCTCTACAGAATTTTCATTCTATTTAAAATCTGCTTTCTATCATTGGAATGTGGAGGGCCCAGACTTTGCTGAATACCACGAACTATTTGGCAAAATTTATGAAGAAGTCTACGGTAGTATCGACGATTTTGCCGAAAACATTCGCAAATTGGGAAGTTATACTCCCGGCAGTTTTACACGATTAAGCATGCTCACTGAGATCCAGGACGAAACCCAAGTCCCACCAGTGTCAATGATGATAGAAGAATTACTGTCTGACAGCGACAAAACGGTCAAAATACTTAAATTAGTCTATGATCTTTCTGAGTCAGCAGGAGAATATGGGTTATGTAACTTTTTAGCTGATAGAATGGACGCTCATAGAAAACACAGCTGGATGCTTAGGGCAAGCACCAGATAACGATCACACTACCTCTAGGACCGTGTGTGGGCGGCTACCTGCCTCAAGACTGCTGAATTCGCTACTCAGAATCTCGAAAGTGGTAGCACTTTTTTCGACTAAAACAAACACCAAGGTGTTTGACTTTTCATTTTCAATCTGTTAAACTGTTTATTTAGGAGTATATATGTCAGAACGGTCATTTAATGGCGAAGCCAAAATTAAATTAGTTAATTTAGTCAATGAAGGCATGAGTGTTTTGCGAGAAGTAGAAGATTTATCCGCAGGTCTCAGTGATACCATAAAGGCAATAGCAGAAGAACTTGAAATCAAACCGGCTATTTTACGCAAAGCTATTAAAATTGCCCACAAGGCAAACTTGGGGGATACCAATCGAGATCATGAGGAATTGAATTCCATACTTGAAGTTGTTGGAAAAACGTTGTGATCTTGGATGTCACTCGTGGTGTTTTGTCGTGGATAAAAGATGACTACCGCACACACCCTATTAGGTTTGCAATTGAGATCTTTGCCTGGGCCATTAGTATTGGCTGCTCCATAGCGATGTCTCTAACAGTGCCAAATCCTCCACTTATGATTTTATATCCAATTTGGATGCTGGGATGCTGTATGTATGCCTGGGCTGCTTGGACTCGTAAAAGTTTTAGTATGTTGGCTAATTACTGCTTACTGGTGACGATTGACAGCATAGGTCTCATCAGAATGTTAACTACTTAATTGCAGGAGATTTATCATTAGTTATATTGATGCTTTATTAGACAAACAAACAGATATAGTTCATGTCGTTGAACGTGTCAATGGCTTGAGGGTATATCAAGAATACCCTGCCAATTATGTTTTTTATTATTCTGATCCAAAAGGAAAGCATAGAACCATCTTTGATACCCCCGTTACTAAGTTTACTACACGCAGTGGTAAAGAGTTCCAAAAAGAAAAACGCATGCATAGCGGAACACAAATTTGGGAAAGCGACATCAAACCAGTAAACCGATGTCTTGAAACAAATTATTTAAATGCCGATACTCCCAAACTGCATACTGCTTTTTTCGACATTGAATCAAATTTTCACCCTTCACGAGGATTTGCGCCTGCCAGCGACCCCTTTAATAATATAACTGCCATATCTGTGTATCTAGACTGGTTAGACAGACTGGTGACATTGGCTTTGCCACCCAAAACAATAAGTTGGGAAACCGCCCTGGAGATATGCTCAAAGTTCGAAGATTGTTACATCTTTGAGCGTGAAGAAGATATGTTGGATTCCTTTCTAAATTTAATTGATGATGCCGATGTCATCAGTGGTTGGAATTCAGAAACCTATGATATACCCTATACAGTGGGTAGAATTGTTAGAGTGCTCAGCAAAGATGATACTAGACGCTTATGCTTGTGGGACCAATATCCCAAAGCTAGAGAGTTTGAACGTTTTGGCGCTAAGAATATCACCTATGACCTAATAGGTAGGATTCACTTAGACTACATGCAACTCTATAGAAAATATAATTATGAGGAACGGCATAGTTATAGTTTGGATGCCATAGGTGAATATGAATTAAATGAACATAAAGTGCCCTATGAAGGAACATTGGATCAATTGTACAACAGGGACTTTGAAAAATTCCTTGAATACAATAGGCAAGATACTCGTTTGTTGGCAAAGCTAGATAGAAAGCTCCGTTTTTTAGATTTAGTCAACACCATTGCACACGACAATACTGTGTTGTTGCCCACAACAATGGGAGTAGTACAAACCACGGAGCAGGCAATTATAAATGAAGCACACAGCAAAGGATTGGTCGTTCCTGATAGAAAAGGCCGAGACGAAGACGAAACACATGCGGCAGGTGCCTATGTTGCTACTCCCAAAAAGGGAATGCATGAATGGATCGGAGCAATCGACATCAACAGCCTGTACCCATCAACCATACGCGCCCTCAACATGGGGCCTGAAACAATCATTGGGCAATTGAGACAAGACCATACCGAAAAATACATCTCCGACAAAATGCTGGCAGGTGAAACATTTTCTGGTGCTTGGGAGGGGTTGTTTGGTAGTTTGGAGTATGAAGCCGTTATGAACGGTGATAACAGACTAAATTTAACCATTGACTGGGAAGCAGATGGTACTAGCTCATCGGTTACTGCCAACGAAGTCTGGAACATAATATTTAACAGTGGTAAACCCTGGATACTCAGCGCTAATGGGACCATTTTTAGTTATGAAAAACCTGGTATAATACCAGGTTTATTGGCTCGTTGGTATTCTGAACGTAAAGATCTACAAAAGAAACTCAAAGAAGCTCAGGCCGCGGGCAATGCTGAAGATATAGAATACTGGGACAAAAGGCAATTGGTGAAAAAAATTAATTTGAATTCACTGTATGGTGCAATTTTGAATCCAGGTTGTAGATTTTCAGACATAAGAATTGGTCAATCAACTACGTTAACTGGTAGAGCCATAGCCAAGCATATGTCTGCCACAGTTAACGATATCATAACTGGAAATGCTGACCATCGAGGAGAGTCAATTATTTATGGTGACAGCGTTACTGAGGACACAAAAATTAAAACCGACTCAGGAGAAATAACTATCAAGGAGTTATTTAATCAATGTCAACATCATTCCATTATAGAAGGCAAAGAATATGGCACACACTCCTTTGCTAAAGTAATTGGGTTTAATGCGTTTGAAGATTCTCCGGTGATGAGTGAAATTACTTATGTTATGCGTCATAAAACTAAAAAGAATATTTATGAAATAACACTAGAAAACGGAAAAATAGTCAAAGTAACTGAAGATCATAGTGTAATGGTCGATAGAGATGGTTTTCTAATAGAAGTTAAACCAACTGAAATTTTAGACAATGATCTAATTATTTGTTTATGTCATTCAAAAGGTGACAAAATAGATGTTGAACGCACAACGGTAAAAAGTGTAGTATGTATTGGGGAAATAGATGATTATGTTTATGATATCAGTATAGATAAACAAGACCCATTTTTCTTTGGAAATGATATACTTTTACATAATACAGACTCGGTCTATTTCAGTGCGTGGCCTGTAGTCAAATCTGAGGTTGCGGCTGGCACAATGCCCTGGGACAAAGAAACTTGCATTCAAGTCTACGATAACATTGCAGACCAAGTAAATGCCAGTTTTCCTGGATTTATGGAACGTGCGTTTCATTGCCCTCGCAGTATGGGTGAAATAATCCGAGGCGGTAGGGAACTGGTTGCCAGCAAGGGATTGTTTATTAAAAAGAAACGCTATGCTGCAATTATTATTGACAAAGAAGGTAAGCGGTTGGATGTCAATGGTAAACCAGGAAAAGTCAAGGCCATGGGTTTGGACTTGAAACGCAGCGACACTCCCAAAGTAGTCCAAGATTTTCTCAGTGAGATTTTACTAGACGTACTCACTGGTGCTCAACGCGATGAGATCATTGCCAAAGTTCGAGAGTTTAAAATTAAATTTCAGGATAAAAAACCCTGGGAAAAAGGAACACCAAAACGGGTTAATAACTTAACAAATTACACAGAAACAGAACATGTAAAAGGCCGCGCCTCTATGCCAGGTCATGTCAGAGCTGCCATGAATTGGAATAATCTTAGGAGATTACACGGTGACAATCACAGTTTGGCAATCGTAGATGGCATGAAAACCATAGTATGTAAGTTAAAAAATAACCCCATGGGCTATACCAGTGTGGGATACCCCACTGACGAAACTCGTATTCCAAGTTGGTTTAGGGATCTTCCATTCGATGATTCATTGATGGAAGCTGGTATCGTGGATCAAAAGGTCGAGAACCTCTTGGGGGTACTCAACTGGCACATTACAGAGAACACTGACATTGATTCCACTTTTAACTCTCTTTTTACATTTGAATAATAGTCTCTAATAGATGGTGAAATGACGAGAATAAAATTCAGCATTTCTCTTGTAATTTCACCGGCATTTATGCTACAATCATAAAATAACTTTAAGGATAATTATGGTAGATAACCTTCAAGATGTTCTACGCGACATCGTTCAACACACACATGGACTTGGCTTTATTGATTTAGTAAAGGTCACAGGCACTGAAGTTGATACACAGCTTTCGGCACTAGCGGAAGACAGATCTGTTATTGTTCAGGCCAAATTCAATGGCATTATCAGCAACCTCATTGGAGTTTTTGGTATGCCAAACCTAGGCAAACTTAATACAATTTTGAACATATCAGAGTACAAGGAAGGAGCGAAACTCAAAGTTGTAACTCAGATTAAAAATGATGAAAATGTACCAGTGGGCATTCACTTTGAAAACAAAGTTGGAGACTTTAAAAACGATTACAGGTTTATGAGCTCTGAAATCGTCAATGACAAATTGAAAACAATCAAGTTCAAAAATGTAAATTGGAATGTAGACATTGTACCCAGCGCAGCCAGCATTCAACGTTTAAAATTTCAGGCCAGCGCCAACAGTGAAGAAAGCACGTTTGTTGCTAAAACTGAAAATGGCGATCTAAAGTTTTTCTTCGGCGATCACAGCAGCCATGCGGGTAACTTTGTGTTCCAAGCAGGTGTTACTGGAACATTATCCAAGGCTTGGGCTTGGCCTGTGACAGCAGTGCTAAGTATTCTAAGTTTACCCGGAGACAAAACTTTTAAAATCAGCGATGAAGGGGCAGCAATGATTACAGTGGATAGCGGAATGGCCCTGTACAATTACATCTTGCCGGCTCAGACCAAGTGATCAGTATGGATCGCGACAATCTAACTGCCAAGCAACTAGCCGCTGATGGCAAATCTCGTTATGCTGTTTTCTTACCGGCACTTAGCGGGTTTTATTCTACCTTCATTGGCAAACAACGAGTTGAGAACTATGTAGACCCCGCACGTTTACCTGTAAGTTTTGAACACGGAGTAGAAGGGTTAAATTATCTAAATGCCGATCAAGGATATTTTACCTATAAGTGGAGTCTCTACAGCGCAGGTCATGCTAATTTGGACTTATCTATTCCAGATCCATCAGAGGACATGATTAGAAATCGCGATAGGAAAAACACCATGATCTTGGGAGACAGTGGAGGATTCCAAATTGCCAAGGGAGTCTGGGAGGGAAACTGGGCTGACCCCACAGATGTAAAAAGCGAAAAACGCAGAGCCAGTGTGTTAAAATGGCTGGATGGCATCAGTGACTATGCTATGACTTTGGATGTTCCAACTTGGGTAACACACGACAAAGAAGCAGGTAAAAAAGTAGGGATAAAAACCTATGCCGATTGTATTAACACCACATTGTATAATAATGAATACTTTATTCGTAATCGCAATGGTGATGCCAAATTTTTGAATGTACTACAAGGCAGTAATTTCCGTGAAGCCGACGATTGGTATAGCCACGTAAAGAAGTTCTGCGACCCCAAACAATATCCCAATGAACATTTTAATGGCTGGGCCATGGGGGGCAATAATATGAGTGAAATTCACTTGATATTACGCAGACTGGTGGAACTCAGACACGATGGTCTATTAGAAAAAGGAATACACGATTGGATGCACTTCTTGGGAGTGGCTAAATTAGAATGGGCATGCATGTTAACCGACATACAAAATGCCATTAGAAAAAATCATAATGAAAATTGGACCGCTAGTTTTGATGCCGCCAGTGCCTTTTTAGCCACAGCCAATGGTATGATTTATCATCACAATGAATACAAGGATCGAGGTAATTGGACTTATAGAATGACATCTGGTGCTGATGATCGACGTTACTCACTGGATACTAGAAATTGGCGTGAAGCTATTTTACAAGATAAAATTCTTAAAGAACTCATGGCCAGCCCAATAAGTAAGCGTACACAAATGAAGGACATCTGCATATACGGTGCAGGGACCCCTGACTGGAACAAGGTCAACGCTGACGGAATAGATCATGTTAAATTATTCAAAGACCCGTTACTGTTAAACGATCCCAAATATTGGTTGACACTGGGGGATAAAAATAAAATAGGCAAAGTGGGCGCCACAAGTTGGGATAGTTTTAGTTATGCAATACAAATGGGTCACAATATCTGGGCTCATATTGAAGCAGTTCAAGAAGCCAATAGGCTATATGAATCTGGTACTTCTATTCCTGGCATGTTAATACGCGAGACCTTTGACCGAGTTTTATTTAGGGACATCATTAATGCTATATTCGAAACCAGTGATAAACAAAAAAGTTTGGACATCATTGAGGAACACAGCAAATTTTGGATGGGAATAACTGGTACCCGTGGGCTCAGTGGCAAAAAATCTGTTAATTCTCACAGTCAATTTAGAGTCTTATTTGAAGAAGTGGATGAAGACGATCCCAAAGATTCCACTGAGTTAGATGAAAGAAAGCTTGAATCATTGAACGCCGATGAATAATAAAAGTCTAATAGTAGGTATGGGATTTGGTCAAGCAGTCTACAAGTCTGTGCTGGAAGATCAGGGTCGTCAAGTAATCACCGTTGATCCCGTTCGCCCAGCTGATTTTAAGCATATCAATGATGCACTGGCAGAGCACCAGCATTTTGGAACTGTTAATATTTGCACACCAAACTATACACATGAATCAATTGCTAGGTCTCTGGCAGCTCAAACTGATATTATCTTTGTGGAAAAACCCGGTGTAAGAACTGCCACTCACTGGCAAGCATTACATGATGATTTCCCAAAAACTCGGTTTATGATGGTTAAAAATAATCAATACCGAACTGAAATAGAAAAATTTAAAGATCTAGCCCAGCAATCTAATAATGTATATTTACGTTGGAATAATAAAAACAGAATACCCAATCCCGGCAGCTGGTTTACTAATAAATATCTGTCGTTTGGAGGTGTTAGCCGCGATCTAATGCCTCACTTGTTGAGTTATGTCACTGCATTCACTGATTACACGAGTCTTCAAACTACCAGTGTAGTAATGCAAAATTTTACTTTGCCTGATATAACTAGCACAGACTACGGAGTCATCGACCATAATGGAGTATATAATGTAGATGATTATGCAAACTTATCCTTTGTTGTTGGAAAAACTCGTTGGATATTGGAAGCAAACTGGAAAAATAATAGACAAGATGACGCTAGTATTAGCTTTGATCTGGGCAACAGTGCAATTAGATTTGAGCTGGGGTTATGCCCGGAATCCGCGTATAATAAAATGATACAGACAGCTATCGATCAGCAGAACAATGCTGATTTTTGGAAAAATCAATTTGATCAAGATATATGGATACATCAGCAGCTGGAACGAATGTAAATAGAATTTTGATGACTCAGGGTGGTGGTAAATTTGTGGAAACCACATTTGAAATACCAAAGCTGGGCGCAGATGAAATTTTGGTTCAAAGTGTAATGACTGGGGTTTGCCGCAGTGACATTGACATGATGTGTGGTATGTTTGGCCCATTGCCTTTGCATATGCAAGGTCATGAGGGTTTGGGTAAGGTGTTGAGTCTGGGTTCAGCAGTCAAAGATGTCGAGGTCGGTAACTTAGTTGCTACTAGGGGAGAACCAGCCTACGCAGATCGCTATGTTGTAAAACATCGAGAATATGTGATAGTCCCTGAAGCTCATCCTAGATATATATTGGAGCCTGTGGCCTGTGGTATAAACCTTGTACATCAGTCTATTGGTGAATATATCAAGAGATCTGGACCAGGTCGACGAATGCTTATCTTGGGCAGTGGATTTCTTGCTTGGGTAGCATATCATACAGTATTACTCAACAAGTTGGAGTTTGAAATAACAGTGTTGGGAAATAGCAATAAAAATCTTTGGGGTGACATTTTGGTTCAGAGCCATAGCGGCAAATTTGACGTGGTCTTGGATCTCAGCAGCAGGTTAGATGTTTTTGAACAGGATATTATGCAAACAGAGGGTTTGGTTATATTTGGTTCTCAGAAGCAAGTTAAAACCGATTTTGCCAATTTGCTTTGGAAAGCTTGCACCATGGTTTTTCCTAGCCCACGCACTGATAAGTTTTTCTTGGCAATGAATGATGCTGCATATTGGGTAAAAAACGGACAAATGCAAGTTGACAGCTTTTGGTCTAAAGCGTACAATAGAAACACAGAATGGCAACAAGCTTTTCTGGATGGTAGAAGTCGTCCTCCAAACTATAGTAGAGGTTTTATTTACTGGTAAATTAACAACAATGAATCAAGAACAACGAGATAAAATTCAACGTATTATGGCAGCAGCACCTAGATACATTTGGGTCACTTTCCAAAGGCCCGGGTTTCACAAGTATCCAGCAGCAGCCACTGATCCAAAATTAGCTGATGTATCCTATTTAGGTGAGCGTCATAGGCATTTATTTAAATTTTCAGTACATATTGAAATATTTCATAATGACCGTGAGTTGGAGTTTCATCAGGTACTAAACTATTGCGAATCCCTATATCAGGATCGACAATTGGAAATTGACTACAAAAGTGTAGAAATGATGGCAGATGGTTTATATTTGGCACTAGCTGCCAAATATCCAGATCGTTCAATGAAAATCAATGTCAGTGAAGATGGTGAGTGCGGGTGTTTAATTGAGTATAATCGATATCGCCACGCTCGTTCTATTGCAGTTTAAATCAACCGTGTCTTATTAAGGAGTTATCATGGCACAAGAGTGGACTAAAAAGTATTTGCGTATGAAACCAGAAGTTGAGCGTATCTTTCAAGATCTCGAAGATTACAGAGATTATTGCGCCCTTTACATGTTGAAATTTGACGTAAAGGATTTGTATCGCAGTGAGCAATATCGCAAATTTGAAAAATACAAAAATTGGATGAGCCGCCGAGCAGAGACTGAAGCACAATGATTTAGTTATGGCTTTTTCATTTAACCACTAAGAGTTTAATCATCAAATCACACATATGAATAAACCCACAATTTGGATCTTTAGCCTTGAGCCGATTGAGACCAGATATACAGCACAATGGCATGAACACATTCCAAAACTTCTTAATAAGAATGTAGGGGTAAAGTTTAATGTAGTACAGATTGATGGAGTCCAAAAGGACTCGCAACTTACTCCTGGTGCGTTCCTAAACTTTTCGGATACTAACTATTGGAAAAGTTCGCAGTTATGTAATTTTTTAGAACATCACAATAGAGGCGAGACTTCTACCGACGATCACATACTTTTTACAGACGCTTGGAATCCCACCATTATTCAACTCAAATATATGAAGGATTTGCTGGGATTCAACTGGACATTGCACGGGTTATGGCATGCCGGCAGCTATGATCCTCAAGATTTCCTAGGTCGATTAGTCGGCGCTAAACCTTGGGTACGGCATGCTGAAAAGAGTTTCTATCATGCATTTGATTATAACTACTTTGCCACAGACTTTCATATTCAGATGTTTGGTAAAAACTTGTTAGGTTGGCCACAAGAAATGCGATCTGCTAATCATCGAGCGCATAATATTGTCAAGACAGGCTGGCCCATGGAGTATATGAAAGAAACATTGGCGAACTATTGCACTATTCCCAAGCGTGACCTTATTTTGTTTCCGCATCGTATTGCGCCAGAAAAGCAAGTTGAAATCTTCCGTGATCTAGCTAAACAATTACCTCAATATGAATTCGTTGTTTGCCAGGATCAAAATTTATCTAAACACGAATATCATACGTTGCTAGGTCAAGCAAAGATTGTGTTTAGTGCAAGTCTACAGGAAACTTTAGGAATAGGATGTTACGAAGGCGCGTTAGTAGATGCTATCCCCATGGTTCCGGATCGACTCTCATACAGTGAAATGTATTATGAAGGATTTAAATATCCCAGTGTATGGACTGAAAGTTATGATACTTATACTGTTTATAGACCTGACCTATGCCGTAAGCTTATAGAACATATGGTTAATTATACTTCTAGAATTCCCACAATCCGTGAGCAAGCGGAGGATTTAAGCGAGTATTTCTTTAGTGCCCAAGAACTAATTAAAAGGCTACAACAGTGACCAATGATAAAGATGTGGAATATTTGGAAAGACTTCAACTTTGGAAAGACATAGTTGGGCCCAAATACCCCAGTCTCAATGATGTTAATTTGCTTGATCTTAGAAATTATGCCGCCAGTGACTATATTCTAAATGGTGATGACTCAGAATTAGCTCAACTGTTTTCAGAATACTTGGTGCTCAAAGCTCTTAAATTTACAAAATAATTTTGCTATAATTAACGTTCTAAATACATATTATCAATTAGGAAAAACATGAAAGACAACAGCAAACCACTGTCACAAGTGATACGTGAACGAATACAACTAGCTGGTGCTAGGTTTAACAGCAATGACAACATTGCAGACTTTATCAATGATGGTGAAATAGATCTGTTAGTTGATGAAGTTGCCGAGCAATTTCAGGGGGTATTAACTAGTTTAATTATTGACACAGCCAACGATCACAATACCAATGACACTGCCAGGCGGGTGGCTAAAATGTATATCAAAGAAACATTTGCAGGTCGATATAGACCAGTTCCCAAAGTAACAGCTTTTCCTAACTTGGGTTATAAAAGCTTATATACCACTGGACCCATTAGCATAAGATCCACTTGTGCTCACCACTTTCAAAACATTGTGGGTAACTGCTGGGTTGGCATAGTACCAGAAGATGAAGTTATTGGTCTCAGCAAGTTTAATCGCATTGTGCATCATATATGTGAGCGTCCTCAGATTCAAGAGGAAATGACTACACAAATTGCAGAAGCTCTGAGGAAGTATGCCAAAACCGACAACATTGCAGTGGTTTTAAAGGCAGAGCATCACTGCATGTCACAGCGCGGGGTTAGGGAACACAATAGTGATATGTCTACTGCTATTATGTTGGGAGCATTTGATACACATCCACCATTGAAGGCGGAGTTTTATACCCTGCTTAGTACTATGAAAGGCCACAGTGGTAACTAATTATGAAACGATTTAAAAACTGGCTTAGGGATTGGTTATTTAATGATGGCCCAATTCTAAATTCAACTAGACCTGGCAAAATAACAACTCTTTCAAAAGGCCCAGAGATTCGGGAATCATTTAATTTTTCTGTTACAGTGGCTCAGGGCGGAGTAGTATTATCTATTAGACGTTATGACCGAAATCGTGACGAATCCAAAGAAAACGTCTATGTATTACATGATGACGACGACATCGCTCAAAATATTGGCAATATTATAAACATGGAGATGTTGCGTGGCTAGATTAAAAACTAATAATTCTTTGGTGGGTACTTCGGTTGTTGATGTTTGTGAATATGATCGAGAAATCGACGACTATTTGAGGTCGCGTGGTGCAATAGATTTTGAAGGAACAAATCGAGATAAACTGGTTTTTAACGCGATACATTTTCCAGGATGTAAACCAGTTCACCACAATGCGGCTCAAAGACCTGGACGTCCAGGTTCAGCTAGAATATTCTTCCCCAACGATGACGAAGCTTTGCTATTTGTTTTTATTGCTGGGCATAAAATAACTGGCAGCTATGTCAAAGAAATCAATAGTATCTTAGAAGAATCATAAATAATACAGCGGTCTTGGCGCCGTCCCGCTTAATAAACTCCGCCGCCTATGCTAATCATAGGAGAAAAATATGGCATTACAACCTGTAACATACAAATGGACTTCCACCAAGGAATATCACGACGCTTTTCCTTGCGCTTATAGGCAATACAAAGCCAACAGTCATTGTAAATTTCTACACGGATATGCATTTAGTATGAAATTTTATTTTGGAACAGACGACTTAGATGCACGTAGGTGGGCCGCAGATTACGGTGGGTTGAGTGAGTTAAAACAAACACTTGAAAGTCAATTTGATCATACAACATTGGTAGCTGAGTCGGACCCACATTTAGACTGGTATAAAGAAGCAGAACGCCGTGGAATCTTGAAATTAACTATTCTTCCCAATTTAGGTTGCGAAAGTCTTGCCGACATGCTGTATAAGTATGTCAATGGTGTTTATATTCCTGACATGTGGGGACAGAGTGAAGCAGAACGTCTATGGTGCTATAGGGTCGAAGTGCGCGAAACTCAAAATAATATGGCTTTCAGAGAAGGCCATAGATGCTGGAACGAGTCGCTTTTTGATTAACTTTTTAAATAATTGAGTTTTATTATGTATCCAAATTTTGGTCTCCACTGGGTGTGGCTAATACCTGTAATTTTAATAATTAATGCCTATATCAATGTCATTGATTTTTATAAATATCTTCGATATCTAATGAGTATTAAAATATTTTGCAAATGTCACAGTGAATTAAAAACATCTCAAGAACAAATAAGAGATGGAAAAAACAGTTAGTCAGGAAACAATTTTGTTATCTATTCCACTTTGGGATGGATATACAGCACCAGTGATAATTACAGATATACCCATCAATATTAAAAAGAATTCATCTATGTCTAAACTGTGGCGTTTATGGGCACTGGCTTTGGGCGAGAAATCTGGCAAAGATAATCTGGAAGCAAACCAAATAGCTTGTATTCGAAGCACGATTGTGTTAGTATACATAGTTACAAACCTGTTTATCATCGCAGGAGTTATTCACCATTGGTAACAACAACAATCAATTAGGATTTTAGAATCATGGCTAATGTCAATTATACAGAGCTGTTTTACAGCACTCAGGGCGAAGGGCGTTTTATGGGTGTCCCTTCAATATTCCTACGTATGTTTGGATGCAATTTTCGATGCAAAAATTTTGGTCGTCTAGAACAGGATATTCTCAGTGATCAAGAAGTTCACAACCCTGAAGTAGCAGTTATCATTAAGAATTTAGACCAATACAAAACATTTAAAGATTTACCTTTGGTGGCCACAGGTTGTGATAGCTATAGTTCAGTTTACCCTGAGTTTAAACGATTTGTAATCAAAGAAACCACAGATGAACTAACCACTAACATAATCAATCTTTTGCCTCATCGACGCTGGGAAGATGAGCATTTGGTAATCACTGGTGGTGAGCCACTGTTGGGTTGGCAACGAGCATATCCTGACCTACTGTCCAACGAAGACATGTCCTGGCTCAAAGAATTAACATTTGAAACCAATGGCACACAACCGTTATCCGCAGATTTTCAACAATACTTGCTTAATTGGACTTTAAATTCAAAGTACAGCAACCGTGGGTCTGCACGTGGTCGAGATGCTTTGGCCTTTTCAGTGAGTCCAAAATTAAGCGTCAGCGGTGAAAAATGGTCGGATGCTATTTGCCCTGAGATAGTTAAATCTTATGAATTCGTGGGCCACACTTATCTTAAATTTGTGGTAGCTACAGAATCTGACGCCAATGAAGCTTTAAAGGCCATTGACGAATATCGTCAAGCCGGATTTCAAGGGCCAGTATACTTGATGCCTGTGGGTGGGACCAGTGATACTTATTTTATGAATGCCAAACATGTAGCAGAACTTGCCCTAGAACATGGGCTACGGTATAGCGCTAGACTGCACGTCGACCTTTGGAAAAACGCCTGGGGAACATAATTTAGAAAGAATATGTAATGAATAACTTTTTTAAACGTATTTTAGGTGTTTCAGACACACCAAACCTGCCCCCTAACCCTTCCTTAAAGGAACAGGATCTTACTAAACCAGATCAAACACCCACCATTACAAAAGCACGTCGTCAACGTAAACCCAAATCTAACCCAACGAACTTAGCTCTCAGCGAAAAGGACGAGGCAACCAGAAAAGGAGAACCCTGGGTTGGAGTATTGGCAATTGAATTAGACCCCAACAATTTGGGCAATGGCAGCTTTAACTTGGACTTTAATGAGATTTTTGTGGCACGATTGGTAAAGGCGGGGTACAAAGGTAAAACCGATTTTGATATAGTGGATCAATGGTTTAATTCTATTTGTAGAAATGTAATTGCAGAAGCTTTTGAGCAAGAAATGGCAGATCCAGATAAACGTAACGACTGGAATGCCACTGTTGCAAAATAATCTTCTGCCTTTTTAATTGCATTTTATTTAATAATATGCTATTATTAGGTCATGCTTAATTTAATCATTGACACCGCTAATACTTTTACTCGAGCTCGCCATGCTGCACATCGTGGATCTTCTCTGGAAGAAAGAGTAGCATTTGCCACTCATGTAACCCTAGCAAGCGTTCATGCAGCTTGGCGTGATCAAAAAGCCAATCATGTAGTCTTTTGTTTTGAGGGTCGTAGTTGGCGCAAGGATGTGTATCCACCCTATAAAAAAAATCGTAGTGTAGCCAGGGCCGCTTCATCTATTGCAGAGCAAGAGGAAGACCAGTTATTCTGGGACACCTTGGAAAAATTACAGAATTTTATTGTCAATAAAACCAATTGCACCACTTTACAACATTCAGAGCTTGAAGCTGATGATCTCATAGCAGGTTGGGTTCAGAATCACCCCAATGACACACATGTAATTGTCAGTAGCGATACCGACTACTATCAGTTATTGTCAAATACAGTAAAACAATATAATGGTATAACTTGTGAATTGCATACCATAAACGGTATCTTTGATAAAAAAGGCAAATTGGTTATTGATAAGAAAACCAAATTGCCTAAGACCGTACCAGACCCAGGTTGGATGTTATTTGAAAAATGTATGCGCGGCGACTCCAGTGATAATGTCTTCAGTGCTTATCCTGGTGTTCGCACCGTGGGCTCCAAAAATAAAATTGGCTTGAAAGAAGCCTACGCAGATATTGGACGTCAAGGCTTTGCTTGGAATAATTTAATGTTGCAGCAATGGGTTGACCACGAAGGAAAAACTCACAGGGTATTGGATGACTATGAACGAAATAGAACTCTAATAGACCTCACAGCCCAACCAACGCACATTAAAAAACTTATCAATGATACAATACTTGCTGGCCAAGAAATCAAAAATAACCCAATGATTGGCGCACAATTTTTGAAGTTTTGCTCTAAATATCAGTTAGTTAAATTATCAGACAATGCCAACGCCTTTGCAAATATGTTATCTGCTGCTTATCCAGGGAAAAGCTGATGGAAAAAGACAACAATCGTTTAGATTTTAAAACTTGGCTACGTGCAATCTGGGCTGAAAACGTAATTGAGCGTGATGGGTTTAATGAACCACCATATACACAAAAAGAGTATTTTCAAAAGTATAAATACTGGTTGAAGCGTGAATATAGATTTCAACAAAAAAAACCAAATAGGTAAAATCAATGTCTCAACTATTAGCCAAACCCATTTTAAAAAACAAGTTTTGGATTGTAGAATCACAGGGCACTAAAATTGCCACTATTCAAGCCATTGACAATGGTGGTGTAGTGTATGTTGATCAAAACCTAAGTAGAAGTCAATATCCCACTATTAAAATTTTGTCAAAAGAACACAATGTACAATTTGACAAAAAGATATCCAAAAACACTCAACGTCGAACATACGAAAACGGAAACACAGTCTATGGCTATCCTGTGGATCAAAAACCACATAATCCACTGTGGAATGTAAAGTATCAGTTTCCAGTCTATACCAAATCAAGTAAAAGTAAGAGCTTTTTCTGCGCAGGTCATTATGCAATTAAAATCAACGGGTTTTGGTCTGTGGTAAGTTATCCTAAATTGATAACATTAAACCGTTACGAATACCAGGGCCCTTTTAAAACCATTAAACAAGCTCAAGAAAGAATACAAGCTAATGACACCAAATAACCCAATGCTAACAGTTCATTTTAAAATGTTTAACGATAAAGTTAAGCTCATGAATCATCTCAATGGGAAAACACTGACGCTGAGTGCTGCTGAAGCACGTAATTTGCATAGCGACTTGTTTGACCTTTTAAATCAACATGCCGCTGTGGTTGAAAAAACTGTATCAATCCCCACTGTGGAATCAAATACCTTACAAATGGACGGCGGCAACTTTTAATGTTTGTCTCACAGCCACAGGAGAATCGCAATGTCACGCCCTAAACCAGCAATTTTACTTGAGCATGTAAACAAAGTAAATTACAAAAGCGAACAAATATTACTGTCAGAAGGCATTTGGGCTGTTTTTTTTGACAATCAGCCATTTAATTTAAAATCCAGCAATATGTTGGTTAGTTATCCTGGACCAAAATATAAAAAAACCAGTTTTGCCAACAAGGGTCATGCTATCAATTTGAGCAAAAAGCTCAATGCTCTATTTAAAACTGACAAGTTCACAGTGGTATTGTTGACTCAGGGTGATAAAATTTTCCCATGAACAATCTTGATTACTAACTCGGATCTAAAACAATCTTCTTTTACCAAGTCTTTTATTGAAGAAGCTAAATTGCCAGCTCATTTGGTGGCCGACTTTAAATATAAGATCTGGGTTGATCCCACCAACGAAAATAGCCTTAGGCTTAATAGAACAGGATTTATCTTTTTAACCAAACATCTGGGCTTTAAACACTGGGAGTTTAGTTTTTCAGAGCCACTGGTTAATCGTAACTTGCTACAACTTGGGAAGCTATTCCCCAGTATCTATTATTTAGGAGACCAATTCAAAATAACTGTTTTCGACGAGCAAGAAGCCACTATGCTTACACTGCATGATGGCGATTTAACCGCTTATCTCAATCACTTAGCCAAGGTCTCTGGCTATAATTGAAAATCTAATACAGTACATCCTGATCAGTTAAACTAGCAAAATCGTGCATTTTTCCGTCAAAAAGCACTGTGAGTCGCCCTTAAAGGCTCTTTTTTTGATTGACGATAAATCACTGATCTAGTATAATATCTACATTGCAGAAGCAATAGTGCTACTGCAACATTTGACGTTAAATACCGTTTTTGTTATAATTGAAACTTACTAAATGATTGGTACATTTATGAAAGTTGAAGACATTCAGAATAGCATTATCCGTGGATCCTGGACCAATGCTGAACTCAATACTATGGCTGAGGCCATTAGGTGGGCTCGTAGCCAACTTGGCAAAAGTAACAAACGACATCTGTCAATTGGTAGTCGTGTTCAATGGGACAGTAGCCGCTCTGGCATCAAAATGTCTGGCATTGTGGAAAAGGTCGCAATTAAATTTGTGACTGTTCGAACCCCACAATCTGTTTGGCGGGTACCTGCAAGTATGTTGGAAGTTGTGTAAAAACAACAATCGCAGACAAATTACAGACAAATATTCAAGTTTATTGTATAATACAGTTTTATCACAAAGGAGCTCTAATGGCTAAGGAAATCATCAGCGAACATCGCACGATCACTGCAATCACTGCTCGTCGAGCAATTACCAAATGCTTCAAATTGAAGCGACCTGCTTTTATCTGGGGCCCCCCGGGCATTGGCAAAAGCGAGGTTGTAGCCAACATCGCTAAAGATTTGGGGGGCGCAATGATTGACTTGCGTCTTGCACAAATGGAACCCACAGACCTGCGTGGTATTCCTTTTTATAACAAGGATCTCGGCAAAATGGATTGGGCCGCACCAATCGATCTTCCCGACGAAGAATTTGCCAGCAAATATCCTATTGTGGTGTTGTTCCTGGACGAAATGAACTCTGCCTCTCCCAGCATTCAAGCTGCGGCATATCAACTGATTTTGAATCGTCGAATCGGCAAATATCACTTGCCGAATAATGTAGTTGTGATTGCTGCTGGCAATCGTGAAAGCGACAAAGGTGTTACTTTCCGCATGCCTGCACCGTTGGCCAATCGCTTTATCCATTTGGAAATGCGAGTTGATCACGCCTCTTGGGAAATTTGGGCAGTTGAGCATCAACTGCATAAGGATGTCGTTGGTTACTGTGGGTTTGCCAAACAGGATCTATACAATTTTGACCCGCGTAGCTCTAGCCGTAGCTTTGCTACCCCGCGCAGCTGGACCTTTGTATCTGAACTGTTGGCCGATGAAGACTGCTCTGAAAGCGATCTCACTGACCTGATTGCAGGTGCAGTGGGCGAAGGCATTGCCATCAAGTTTATGGCACATCGTAAAATTGCAGGCGAATTGCCCAGCCCCGAAGATGTTTTGTCTGGTAAAGTTACCGAACTCAAAATTAAGGAAATTTCTGCGATGTACAGTTTGGTGATCAGCCTATGCTATCACCTCAAGGAGTACGTTGATAACAACAAGGGCAAGCTGTCACAGGAATGGCACACTATGGCAGATAACTTTTTCAAGTTCATGATGGCAAACTTCAGTACTGAACTCACTGTTATGGGTGCTCGAGTTGCATTGACTACTTACAATTTGCCCTTTGTGCCCGGAAAATTGGAACATATGAAAGAGTTTACTAAACGTTTCGGTAAATATGTTACCGCTGCCGCAGCCAAGAGCTAATCTAAATTAGCTACGAAAACGGGATCTAAGATCCCGTTTTCTATGTTACATAGATCTATTGTTGGTTTTGACTACTGTAGATAAGACATTTAGGTCTTGCATTTAAATACAATGTCTGTTATAATAGTATCATAACGAAAGGAATACAAATGTCGAAAACTGCAACTACCAGTAATACCAAACACAAACTCGGTGGCCGAATAACTGATCAGATTGATACCGCGCTGGATCGAGTTGTGCGTGAAAAATTGATCACTGCTCGAATCGCTTTGCTGCTTCGTGCTCCGTTTTTTGGAAATATGGCCACACGTCTTGAACTGGTAAATGCAGACAGCTGGTTGACCACTGCCGCTACCGATGGGCGTAAGTTTTTCTACAACACGGAATTCATTAACAAGTTGTCACCGCGTGAAACTGAATTTCTTTTTGGTCATGAAGTTTTGCATAATGTCTATGACCACATGGGTCGTACAGAATTTCGAGATCGTATGTTGTTCAACTGTGCGGCAGATTATTGTGTAAATGCCGATCTTATTCAACAAAAGATTGGTAGCAAGATTACCCCGTGTTTGTATGACAGTAAATACGAGGGTTGGAGTGCTGAGGAAGTCTACGATGATCTCTATAAAAATGCACAAAATGATATCTCAGACTTGTTAAACCAAATGCTAGATGAGCACTTTGACGACAGTGACAATGATGGCGACGGTGACAAAGATGGCGACGGTGACGGCGGCCCACGCGGAGAAGAAGGTAAGGGACGCCCACGGTACAGTAAAGAAGATCTCGAAAAGATTAAAAACGAAGTCCGCGAAGCAGTGTTGCAGGCCGCCCAGGCTGTGGGTGCAAGCGATTTACCGGCTAATGTTCGTCGACTGGTTGAGTCAATGACACAACCTGTAGTTAATTGGCGAGAGTTGCTCGAGCAGCAAATCCAAAGCACTATCAAAGATGACTTCAGCTGGATGCGCCCTAATCGTCGTAGTTGGCATATGGATGCAATTATGCCCGGAATGAAACCCGGAACTCAAATTGATGTTTGCATTGCCATTGACACTTCTGGCAGTATTGGCTCTGACGACATCTCGGCCTTTATGGGCGAGATCAAAGGGATTATGGAAGCCTACGACGAATACAGAATACGTGTCTGGAGTTTTGATACTTCGGTGCATAACTATCAGGAATATTCCAGCGATAGTATTGATGATATCTCCAACTATGAGCCTCAGGGAGGCGGAGGAACATTGTTCGAAGCTAACTGGGATTATATGAAAGAAAATGACATTGAACCCAAAAAGTTCATTATGTTTACAGACGGATTCCCTGCACATACTTGGGGAGACCCTGACTACTGCGACACAGTGTTTGTTATCAAAGGCAATGAATCAGCTAAACCCCCATTTGGAGTTTGGGCAATCTACGAAGACGAAGCGAAAAAAGAGCGTTAATCAAAGAAAGTACAGAGATGATTACAATTAAAGATTTTATGGAAACGGTAAACTTCCGTATCAGTGAGGGTAGTAATTATGGTTGGAACTGTTTTGGTTCTAATGCCTATTTACTGACTTACTGGAACAATGTTAACAATGGGCACAGTGTTTGTTTAACCTTTGACACTATCACCCAGGAAGTGTATTCCATGGAGGCCTGTGACTATGCAAATAATCGAGCATATAGGCTACTCAATCCCAATTACAGGCAAGCATACTTCGATGAATGCAAAAGTCGAAATATCGACGACTCAGCCTGGGACGATGTTAAATATATCGACCTTGAAGTCATTGATGATATGCTGGAAAAGACTCGAGCAATCGTTGCCGGCGAAGAATACGATACCCGCGTAAGTGTTACCTTGGATCTCAATGATGATGATCTTTTAAATTTGTTTAAATTGGCGCATGATGCAGATATGTCCTTAAATGATTTTGTAGAAAAGATTTTATATGATTTTATCAGCACCGGGGAGCAATCTTGAAAATTGGTCTTTCTTTTAGTCAATGTATACTAGATATTGACGAGGGTCGAGTCGAAATAGATGATATATTGATTATTATTGCTCGAACTTGTTTCGACATGAATGATTCAAGTCATTGGACTACTCTCTGGAATGGTTATCGACACTCTGTTTGGGCAGGTTTTAAGGAAAGCGACGAAGATAGAATTCGTCGTCTAGTAGAACAGTTATGGGACCGTGGGTTGATACATCAGCCACGAACTTTTGGAGCTATGGTTCACCCCAAATTTGATAATGTTTGGTTGGAGACGGTATTGACCAGCACTGAACTTGAAACCAATCACGTGGCTCGAGAGGCCTGGGATAATTTTCAAGTAATTGCAGGTCTAGCAAATGTAAAGCTAGATGAAAAATATCATTAATCGTCAATGGAATCTCTGACAACAATGACTAGAACTGAGAATACCAGAGTCAAATCCACCGATACATCTGGTGATTTTCTTGACAAGAACCCACTGTGGGAGTTTTTACCCAATGCTTCTCAAATTGATCGAATACTGAATTTATTGGTTAATAACCCATTAGAATTGGTACGGTCTTATAGCCGTTATAATACTATTACTGGTACTTTTGGATTAGGCCCTGGAGTTCGTGACGAAGCTTTGCGATTGACTCGAATACAAATTAATAATTTGGGTAGGGGGTGCGGTTTGGAGCAAAGCATTTACAAAACCGCGGCTCGAAATGTGGTTGGCGCTTCTATTTTCGCACTAATTGCTTATGATGATTGTGCCCACTATCTCGATATGCGCTGTGACCAATTGAGACATGGACGTTATTGAGCGAAGATTCAGCGGCAATTTTGTTGTTGCCTGCGGTGGCTACTTTTGAGAAAATTAGTGAATTGGAGTTGGCATGAGTAACGAATCAGATAAATTTAAAAATTCAAAACGTAGGCTCAATGACGAAAATATTGTTAAAAAGCAAACTAAGATCGCAAAAACCTTTAATTTGCCATTGGCAACACCACATAAATTCTCCAAACGCCACGCACTTAATTGCGGTAATCCCAATTGTGTGATGTGTATGAATCCTAGAAAAGCGTTCAAAGAACTTACCCATCAAGAAAATCGATTGTTTCAAGATTTAGATAAAACAACAGATAGGCGCAGTAACGGATCGAATACCAATGAAGACGACATTTTATAAACGAGTAGGCCGTCGATATGTCGAGGTCCTTGAATACGACACAGAGCTAATAGATAGCTATCCACAGGGTGCACATTTGGTTGTTTGTAAACCTGGTGGGGTAAGCCGTAAATATAATGTAGACCCAAACTATGCTGGATTGATTGCAGCAGGGGAAATTGCTCAAGATGTTATGTGTAATGCAATGGTCAAAGCGTCTGAGCTAAAACCAAACACGGCTCCATTGACACTCGGTCAGAAAAAAGCCTGGGATAATTTAGTTAAAGAGTTTGGTGATCAAGGTCGCACCTTACACGGGGCCAGCGCCTACGAAATAGTTCAAGCTGGGCTGCAAGCGTTGTATGCAGAGGCCCAAAAGAATATGTCAAACCCAAGTGTAAAAGCCGCGTTTGACGAGTTTATTGTTATCAGCAAGCTATGCTCAAAGCACGAAGACATATAAATAGGCGTATGCTTAAAATTTTATTAACCATAATCCTCATGGTAATCATAACTGCTGCCATGATGATACCTTTTGACAGTGAGACCAATGACTACGATCTCACTATTACCTACGATTGCCGTGTTGTATTAGCTATGCCTCCCGGGTATTATTCTGCATTTGTTTATACAACCTGTAGGAAAATGTTAAACTCTAAGACATAATTATGTTAGTTCATGGTGAAATTAACCCATTAAATGTCACTGGTCAAAGAGAATTTTCATATTTGGCACCTCATTTGGTCGCCATATATTTTGATCGAAGATGCACAGAGCTAGATCTTAAAAATTGGATTTGGGCCAACTTATCTGGCAGGTTTTGGATGGGAACTGTTATGACCGATTCAAATGATCTGCAAGCATGTGTTGCCTTTGAAAACCCAGCAGAAGCTGGGTATTTTTCTCTATTGTTGGACAAGATTAATGTACACGACCTAGGAAATATTTAGGTAAGAATTAACTTGATTAAATATCAATGACATTAGGAGTAAAGCATGTCATTGGAGCAGCAAGAGAATCAATTACAATATGGCGATCTAGTATTAGTGCTAGAGGCAATAAATCTAGCCAGTAGCAGGGGTGCATTCGGACCCAAAGAATTTACCAGAATCGGCGGTTGTTACGAGAGAATTTTTAAATTCTTGGAAACACACGGAGTCGTTTCCAACAACGAACCCAAGCAGGCCAAAGAAGCCGGCATTTAAAGGAGAACTAAAATTATTAAACATGTAGGAAAACACAATAACAAGCAAGTGGTGATACTATTTAAAACTGTGCCAAATGAAGATCATATGGCATTAGTAATCTACCCCGAAGTTCTCCCAAGACACATTCATGATGACGTCATGAAAGCCTTGGAATCTGATTCAGGTCAACAAGCCAAAGAATTTGCAGATTATCTATTTAGATATACTCTAGTAGATGGCACCAATGGACTTCACACTCTACATAAAGAGGGTATGATTAAAAAGGTGCCCACTAATCAAATTTTAGTAACCCCCGATGCTAAAAGCAACATTAGGTTAGATGAACTCAACAGTATTTTAGCCAAAATGGCTTTGGGAGAAGAAGCGGTCAAAGAACTAGCTGAGCTTGATTCTAATCGAGGAATGAATGGCAAACGCAAAACGTCTGAAGGAAATATACTAGGTGAAGTTCGTACCCCAGCACAAAGCCGCAGTACCCCAGCTGAGTCACAAAGCAACATCAATATCAGTGATGTTCTGACTGATGAGCAACTTGCTACACAGAGATTAGCTCAGGCGCAAAAACTCGAAAGAGAAGCTCGTGCAATGTTGGCTGAGGCTGCTAGGTTACAACAAGAATCAGAAGCATTTAGCAATACAAATACAAAAATTAAAAATGTCACAGCAAAGCCCAAAAAAGCCAAAGTCAAAGAAGCTTAATCTTAGTACTAAGGCCGCTTGGAAAAATATTCTCAAAGACGTTGAAAAAAGCGAAGTACCCATACAGGTATTGGAAAAATTGGTAGTTTATCTCAAGGATGGTACTACCGTTTTTGTGGACATCAAACAATTGCTAACTGAGGGTCTAGATCCTGATGACATTCAAAATCACTTAAATCAGAGATTAGATGATCTTGGGGATTACATTGAGAACGTGGATTTTTTTGTGGACATAGACGAGGTTGAGAGAACGGTACAGCCCGAAACTGATAGGATTTTATCTAATTTATGATTAAGGCGATATTTGCCTGTGATGTTTGGGGCGGCATGGGATATAAGGGTGGGCTTCCTTGGCCCAGCCACAGTGAAGATTTGCAATACTTCAAATCGCAGACTTTGGGCGGTATAGTAGTAATGGGTAGGAGGACCTGGGACGATCCCAAGTTCCCCAAGCCCCTGCCAGGGCGCATTAATTATGTTGCCACCACTCGACCACTTTTTGGATATAATGTCACCACAATACGAGGTGACATTGCAGATAGATTGAAGAAAATAGAACAGGATCATCCCAATCAAACAATATGGATAATTGGAGGTCCCAAACTACTAATGGAAACTAGATCTTTGGTTGACGAGGTACACATTACACATTTCAAAGGTCAATATAGAACAGATACTCAAATTGATTTGAGAAATTATTTGTCTGTATTTCAAACAAAAAGTGCAGCTACCAGCTCAGACCGTAAATGCAGCTGGCTCGTATACAAAAACATTGACATTTTTAAATCTAAATAATAAATGAAGCAGTATCTTGAAGATCTAAACTACGTGCTTACCCATGGAATCGCCAAGGGAGATAGAACTGGTACAGGTACACTAAGTGTATTTGGTATGCAAACTCGTTATAATTTGCGTTCTGAGTTTCCAGCAGTTACCACTAAAAAGTTGGCCTGGCGCGCTGTGGTAAGTGAATTATTGTGGATGATTGAAGGTTCAGGTGATGAAAGACGTTTGTCTGAAATATTGCATGGTACCAGGGATACTGGTAAAAAAACTGTATGGACTGAAAATGCTCAAGCCCCATATTGGAAAGGACAAGCTAAATTTCCAGGCGATTTGGGTCGAGTCTATGGCGTACAATGGCGCCACTGGAGACGATATATTGAGAAAAAGGAGTTGGGCCACAGTGGAAACAATGTGGTTGAGGTCTTGGCTGAAAAAGATGAAATTGATCAACTAATAGAAATTATCAATGGCATTAAACGAGACCCTGAGGGACGACGACATATTATTAATACTTGGAACGTCGCTGATTTAAAAGAAATGGCGCTCCCACCCTGCCACTCCTTTGCTCAATTTTATGTCGCCAATGATGAATTAAGTTGCCAAATGTATCAACGCAGCGGAGATTTCTTATTGGGGATTCCGTTTAATATTGCCAGCTATTCATTACTAACACACATGATCGCGCAAGTGTGCAACCTAAAAGTTGGTGACTTTATTCACACTATAGGTGATGCACATTTATATAATAACCACATTACACAGGCCAAAGAGCAACTAGCACGACAGCCACTGCCTAGGCCAAAACTTTGGCTTAATCCCGATATTAAAGACATTACTAAGTTCACCATGGATGACATAAAACTCATTGACTATCAGTCACATTCCGCTATATCGGCACCCATGGCTGTTTAATATGAAAAAAGTTGTCTACGAGTTTTTGATTGCCCCTGAAGTCGTGTCAGGTATTGAATTGCATTTTACTAAACATCATAGTTGGCTGCTGGAGGATTTCGGTATGTGGGTCAAAGACAATGCCAAATCAGTGAGTTATCACACATCAACTCATCTTGATAGTATGATGACCAAAGTAAGCATAGTGGCGGATTTCGATGAAGACACAAGCATATTATATGAACTGAAAAAGCCTATATAGATAAACTCTCAATTTTAATCCCGCATTTAATTAGGAATTCTGTTCCCTGTGAATCTTTATAAGTTTGTCGATAAAACACTTCTTTAATTCCGCTTTGATATATGCTTTTTGCACAGTTCATGCAAGGAGCATGAGTAACAAACAAGCTTGCGGATTCTCCTGACTCAACGCTTCTCGCTAACTTCATTAATGCATTCATTTCTGCGTGTAAGACTTCTGGTTTGGTCACTAGTTCTACTACATTTGTTTCTGGATTCAGATATTCAAACTCACAATTGTTGTCCCAGCCGCTGGGAGTGCCATTGTAGCCAACACTGATAATTCTATCATCTTTGACTATAACGCAGCCCACTTGCAATCGACGAGCTCGACTCAATAGTGCAGTTCTATCTGCAATATCCATGTAATATTCTCTAAATCTAGGTTTAATCATTGCAAACCCAGTGATTTTCTAATGTTTGTGGCGCTGATTGCATGAATCTCGTCGGAAAATACTTCTTGAGTTATCTTGTAGCCGACATCTCTACCGTAGACAATTTCTGTAATATTGGGCACCACTTGAATTTCGTAAGTGCCTTGATATTGAGGATCCAAATCACGTCGTATAAAGTTCTTTACTTGCTCTAGCTCAAAAGGATTAGACCCATTCCAACCTTGACAGTCACGTATTTGAATAATCACCTGTCCTGTTTTGCTGAGTGCTCTTTCAAATAACGCACGATGACCAGTGTGCCAGGGCTGAAATCTTCCCAATAGTAACGCACTTTCACGTTTCCATTCAAATATTGGTCGGCGCCGTTGATGCAATATGTGATCACCAATAAAAGCTGCCCATTTTTCTGCCTCTTGTTCGGTTACTCTGAAGTCGTAGTCAGTGGGAGGTACAAAAATTCGATTAGTATCTTCGAATCTACCTGCATCCAAGGTATCAACCCAGATTGTCCAGTCTGCTTTAAAATTATCACGCATCTCAACTAGTGGTGCTACAAAATCACAGATCACATAATCACCAGTGCACTTTAATGCAAACTCAGCCATTCTTAAACTTTGACGAATTCTACCATCTTTGCTAAAATCCCAATCATTAAAACGTTGTCGTATGTCGTCGGCATTAAACCAATCTACCTTTGACGAATAAGATCTGGGCATACTTTCATAATTAGCCAGGCGATTTGCTGGCATAGTGCTAACACTGGAGTTTTCCTCTAGGTAAGATTTCAAAGCCGTTGCTAAAAAGGTCTTGCCCGCCCCGGGTAACCCCATGATTAAGATTTTTTGTGCCACAATGTGATCCTATTCTAATGTTTGTAAGTATTGATGTTCAGCCGTTTTATAAAAATTCTGCAATTCCGGAAATACATCTTCAAATTTTTTATCGCTGGAATTTTGCAACTTCATTATGTGGTGATAGAACTCAACATATTGTAGTTTAGCATATTCTTTTGACTTATTGCAACCTTGATTTAACCAATCCAATAGCGTCTGAACTTGATCTAATTCATCACTGGTAAAAATTGAGTCAGACGTAGATTTCTTCATCATAAAGGCCCAGGCATGTTCAACAATATCATAACTACTAGCTGGCAACAACTGAGCATTAAGGAATTCTGGAGACAGATTGGATAATTCAAAAAATACACGTGGGCGACGTTGTGAATAAATTTGCCTTAGACCAAAAATTAAATTTATTATAGTTTGAAAACTGGCGATAGTCAATATGTTCACTGTGATTTCAATGTAGACATCATTGAGTTCAGACACAGCTAAGTGATTATTAATTTGATCCCATAATTCATCGAATTTTGCACCTGGCGTGATAAATTCGAATTGTTCAAAAATAGCTGAGAGCTGTACTTTCACAGTTTCATTATATATGCTAATGCGTAGTATGGCGGTAAGTTAGCATTGGTAGCTGTCACACCTTGAGTGTCTGATGATGCTGAAATACTGGTTGTAGCGGAATTAACAGATACTGTACCAGCTGGGGTCCCGGCAGATTCAGATGATGTTGTTGTGGTACCCGATGCGGAATTCAAATCTCCGCCACCCAGACCGCCGCCACCGCCAGGTGACAGCCCAGCCCCAAATGTATGGGTGTGGCCAGCTAATGCTGTACCTGAGAACGTTGCAGTGTGACTATGAGAAGGGTTGCTGACAGTGATCGCATGACTATGTGATACTAAAGTTGCATCTTTGCTACCACCGGTAGCTCCAACTGCTGGAGAGGTATTAGCACCAACAACAAATCTATCTACTAGATTGGGAGTACCATTATTTCCATCGCATAATGCCCACCCTGAAGGGATTGTAGCAATTGATCCATACCACAATACAATAACACCCATTGGTACCATGGATATACCAGAGCTTAGTTTAAATCCTGAAGCTGTGACATTGCCGCCTGCAACTACGTTGCCGCCTGCAACTACGTTGCCGGCAATGCCCGCACCACCCGAAACTAATAATGCACCTGTAGTGGTGCTAGTTGAGGCTGTGGTGTTTGAGGTCACAAGTGCGCCACTGGCTGTTATGTTGGCTGACGCCGTAATATTTGAACCGCCAGAAATGTTTCCAGTTGTGCTAATTGCATTTGCAAATGATGCTGCTCCACTGGCACCATTGACAAATATAGCATTAGTGACACTGCCACCGATATTTGCTCTAATAGCAATGTTGGCGTTGTTGACATTATTGGTTATTTGTGCTAGGTTTCCACTTACACTGGCTGTTAGTACGCCGGCATTTCCAATGGTTAAACCTAAATTATTATTGATACTTACAGCATTGGCAAAAGTTTCTGCAATATCTTTTCGAGCATACTTAGCTGCTGCGACATTGCCCAATGTACTGGCATCACTGGCTGTTCCCCAATAAGCAATATTGGAGATTGCGCTGGTGCTGGCCAAATTAAAACCTGGGTTAATAGTTGAGAATCCAGTTATAGGAGTCTGGGGAGTATAACTGGGATCTTTGCTTACCACAGCAACCAAGGTGCTGGAAATATAAACATTGACTGTTATGTGTGGTGCACTAGAAGTATCTAAGATAGTGCCCACCACTGTGCCGTTGGTGCCTGCTGCACTAAACGATGGACCAACTAGTACCCAACTTGAGCCATTGTAAACATTAAATTGTTGATTGACAGTATCCCACCAAGCATTGCCGGTTACTGCGCTGGTGGGAGCAGCGTTGCCCACTGTGGTGCTGCTTAATGTCTTAAAAGTTGACCCTGTATATACTTTTAAATTACCAGCAGTATCCCACCATAATTGTCCAGTCAGTGGTGTCTCTGGGGCGGTACTGTTGCTGCCGTTTTCCAATAATTGTACAAAATTGTCTGCTAAAAAGGCACCATAACCCGAATAGTTTTTTCCCACCAACGTCAATGTTGTTGACGTGTTATTGATAGTGCCGTCATCAATCGTTGTTAATGTTGTACCATTGGTTAAGTTTATAGTATATGACATGTCCAGTAATTCCAGTTATTACAAATTGCTGCTTAGATTAGTAAGTGACTGAATTCTAATTGTGTAATCAATTTGTATTAATCTATTCAATGCTTTTTGTGCAGGGTGAAAAATCACGTGGGTAAGCAATTTCCCGCTGCCACTGACCAGTCCCATTTCATCAAATACATAGGAACCCTGCATAGTAGCGCTGTTGTCAAATGTTTGCTGATCTGCTGGTTCAGCATAGTCTAATAGGCAACTAACAAACAAATCAGTATATATTAACCCCGGAGTATGTCGTACCTCAATATAATTTCTTGCAGGGTCCAGATTTAAGGCGCTGGTGTTATCTACTATTTTAGAATAAGTTTGATTATATAGAGCTGCATTTTGACCATAAGTATTAGCAGGCAAATATGTTATGACCCCAGTGCTGTCCACCGCTGTTCCCCCGTTGCCAAAAGCCATATATTCTATAAAGCCTGTGCCTTTATTGCCCAAACTTTGAGCTAATGCTTCACTGATATTTTCATAATGAATAGCGTTGGGTCTGTCTTGAAAAACTTCCCCTGAGACTGGGTCATATATTTTAATATGGCCTTGAATTATTGTATTATTTTTGTCAAACATTGTTAATCCATTAATTTGATGTTTCTATTAGAACCTCTTTGGTCTCTGGGTCACTGATTTTTAAAAATCCGCGTACATAAATTCCAGTGGATTCATGTGGTCGGTCAGTGGATTCCAGTATCAGTTCAGATTTCTTTTCTTGAGTTTCGTCTTTTGTTTGATTCATAGTATTAATTATTTATCCATTGGATGAAAGCAATGTTTACCTGATGGGTCAAAAATATCTAAGAAGTTAGTACAAATGTACTGTGCTAGGCTATTTCTCCAACCTGCAGGTTGTTTTAGATACCTTTGCAATCTTAAGGTCACCAGTAGTTCTTGTGGCGGATCTAAAAACACTATAGGAGCAATGACTATGTTAGCGATCACATCCATAATTAAACCAGTAAGTATAAATGGTGCTCCCAAAATCATGGTGGTCAATGTCAATCTATTATCCAATTTTGCACGATAAAACCCCATGACAAGTACATAAGCGATCCAAAATAACCAGACATACAGCACCAACCCCAGCGCAACCAATACCAATGGTAAAAAATCATTCATAATATATTCTCGTTGTACATTATTTAGCCTAAGACTGTTTGACAAATATAACCTGCAATTTAGTACTGTTATACAGCCCTGAACCATCGGTTGCTGTGGTAGATCCAGTATTATACCATAGATTACTACGTATATATGGTGTATTTGCTAGGAAAGTATAAGTTGCACCCGATGTGGTTGTTTTAGTCACATTTGCATTTGGAGTCCAAGTATAATTATCACTGCTTGGGACAATCTGGGAAGCCCCGGCGTCCACTACCAAACTACCTATAGCATGTGCTTTGGCACCTGTACCAGCAGTGCCACGCCTTAAATTTGTCATCGTGTTATAAGTAGATTCTTTAGTCCAGTAAGTAATACGTTCCCCGTTGATATAAACCACGCCAGGATTTGCCCCAGTGGGATCAGGTCCTGATAGCACAGAAGCATTAGCCACTTGTAAAAAGTTGTTGGTTAAAGCATCAGTGGTTACCAATGTAGTTGTACCATCGCTGGGTATCTTCAAAAATTGCCAATTATCATTCATGTCTTTAAACAATCGATAATCAAATGTTCCCCAGTCAGTTTGTCCAAGATAGGCTGCTGCTCTAGCCGGGCTTGTATTGGATCCTGTTATTACTACATTTGGAACGGTATAATATCTTTGGCCGTTATAGCCAGGAGCTACCAGTGTTATTGAAGTTATGCTACCATTGGCATCCAAGATTGGGGATGCAGTTGCAATAGTGGTGGGAGACCCGCCTTGTATTGTAACTGCGACATTTCCAGCACTGTAACCCCTACCACCGTCAATTACTGGTACACTTAGCACATAAAATCCTAGGTTATAAATCCAATACGAATAGGCCGCTGATAGTGGATTAACTGCTAGAGTAGTTATTTTCATATCCATTGTGTCATAGACACGGCCCGGTATCAATTCTTCAGGAGCATGACTGCTGTAAGTGCTTACATAGGCATTGCCATCAATGATGATGTCCTCAGATCTAGTACCAAGTGCCAAGTCAGAATATAAGCTGGAAATTGTTGTATCTATGTTAGCAGTTCCAGTATAAGTTGTTCCATCAAGCATCAGACCTGGATACTCTATACCACTTTGCAACAGGCTAAAATCCTTTCCTGGCTGGCCAGTAGTTGGAGAATAGTAGGATTGAATTCTGTCGTTGGCGTTATCCAACTTGTAAGCTGGGTACACTGTGAGATTATCTGCACTAAATGTGCTACCACTGGTAAATGTAGTATCAACAATATATGCTGTTTGATTGTAAGACACCAAACTTCCCTGTGTAAACGCAGTATTTGCTGCCCAAAGCTGGACTGAAGTTCCATAGGTTAATCTGTCATAAACCAAGGTTGTTTTCATTTTACGTGTTGTAGAATTACCAAGTCTAGCATAGAGCGCAGCACCAGATCCACCGCCTCCGGTTACCGTTATAACCGGTTGAGAGGTATAATTGGTCCCAGCGTATAATATTTCTACACCCGTTATAGCCCCATTGTTAATTGTAGCTCGAGCCAAAGCATCATTGCCAATTGTACTGCCAGTTATGGTTATAGTTGGAGCCGAGGTATATCCAGATCCACCATTGGCTATGGTTATTTCACTGATGCTATAAGTATAAGAAAGCAGCCAATCCCTATATTGTAACCCGGTGTTTAGAGCATCAATGTCTTGTAGGAATTCACCGCTGGGACTTCTATACATTTGCAACGTGTTGTCATAATATGCTGGCACATCAAAGTCACCCACATAACCTGTAAAGTTATCAGTTCCCTGATAATCTATCACATATTCACGAATCGTGGTGTGATATGGTTTAACTTCCTCAATGTATTGCCTGTAATAATCTTGATTTTCTTTGGAATAAATTTGAGGCTGAGCGAGACCTTTAATTTTATGAAGCACATCAATAAAACTGGTTTTAAATACCCAGTCTACAAATTTTTGCTCGTCCAAAATGTAATAGATAAAGACAAAGAATAAAGTCAGAAATTTATCTTTGAGTTGATTGATAAAGATATCGTCTCTTAGAGCCTCCATGATAATTCTTATTTCTAAATTGGGATTCTTATCAAATGGGCCCGAATCAAAATTATCATTGCCATAGCCCATACTATAGTTAGATAAATTGTACAAATTAGACTTCAATTCAATCGTTCCGGACTCAATACCAATGGTGTTTATTACATTTGGAAATATTTGTAATAATAACCATTTCCCTTGACCATTGTTTTTAATCTTGACAATGTCCTGAGCCACTAATTTTAAATTGGCTAAATCAGCTAGTGTGTTAACAGTATATGCTGGGCGTACGGTTTTATCAAATCCAGGAGCATACCAATCTATATATTGCCAGTAATCAGTGGTTCGATAGCTTTGGCTTCGAGTTAACAACCAAGTGTTAGATGACTGTTTGGTATATATGGTCCATAATCCACTAACTGAAGTGTCTGTAGCCACTAAAACTTTATATCCGGTGGCCAATGAGGTTATGTCAAGATAACCCAGTTCTTCAATTGTTTGCACTTCAACATCATAAGCACCAGACTCAGACATTGGTATTGGTTCACCTGAACTTAATTTGGTTAAATCAAACCCTTGACTGATAATGTTTTCAGCAAATACCGTATTGACGTAAGAAACCATTTCTTTTAACGCCAGTTTTCGGTTCACAAACATACTTTGTCGTGGTCTAACGCTTATACCATATCTATTTTGCACTGATAGCGCTGGATCTGGTACTGTATTTCCAAATAGATCTATACCACTGGCACTATCTACTAACTTTTTATACAAACTTGTTGGTATCGAAGATACGTTAGTACCAACTTCCGATAATAAAGCATATTCACTGTGAATCAGATTGGAGTTAAGCTCTGTGGCATAGTCTATGTGTAGTATAATGCTTTTTCCTGTGGTTTGTCCCACTACATTGTATACTGCCACAGCATCATCTTTAATTGCTGCCAAATACTTGATACCGCTGTTCTTGGGGTTAGATATATAATCTGCAATAGTCACAATGGGCATAGTTCTATTGGCTAGGCCTAAACTCACTGAAGTTTTGCCGCTGACCCAGAAATAATAGCGCAGTGTTACCACATTGGTTGCAGGATCTACATGTGTCATCAATACATAAGCGGAATCATCGGGGTATTTGGGAATACCGTCCCCACCATTGGTTACATATAAACTTGGTAGGTATAAACTTTCTACCCATTCATAGACATTGATGCTACTACCAGGAAAAACTCTTCCCCAGTTTGCAGTTCTATAACTGTTGGTACCTTGCTCATAATCAATGTACTTTACTGTAGACAGATCCCACCACACTTGTCCAACTTGTGTACTGTTCCAATGAAATTGCTGGTCAAGTGTTGCACTTGAACTAACGGAATAATTATAGAATGCCGGATCATAATCTGTTTTGTAGGTTATATTCTGTTCGGCCTGACCCAATATCTTTCCCTTGGCTGGATCTATATAATCCAAATTGTAAAGAATAGTTTGTGTATCTGTGTTATAGATATATGCTCGCTTTAAGCTATCTATGTCAACTTTGTCTGTTTGAGATCTAACTACGTCCCAGCCCTTTAATTCTTCACTGTTGCTAAACTGATAAATTCTGCCACCGTTGGTAGCTATAGAATTTTCAGCTGAAGCTCCTACCAGTAAGTTAGTATTGGTAAATGCGAAATCGCTGCCAAACTTAACATAGTTGGCTAAACTTATTCCAAGATCTTTAAGAACAGACAATGTTAATTGTTGTACAAAGCTAAATTTACCTGCATGATCTATATTATTCCTAGAATCATTGAGATAACTCAATACCCATACTGCTCCGCTGGGGATAGGATCATTGAATGTGGTAGATGAGGAATCAAATGTGGTAACTTTAGTTGTTAGGTCAAAAGTAGTTGGCACTATTGTGGTGGCTTCAGTACTACCCACACCCAATACATCGCTGTTGGTGTTTATTTTTACCTTTTGGCCAAAGTAATCATAGGCATTACCTGTTGGATTTGAGATTTCCTCAGTTTCAACAAAAGTCTTCAATCCTAAATCTGTAATCGCACTGCCAACACCAGGTAATATCCTAAGTTTATCAGCTGACAAAGTTGATATGCTATCTAATTTCAAATAGCCATTTACTGCTGATGCAGTGACTCCAGGTATTAGGGTGGCATTGATAGCATTTACTACCGATCCCAATGATGTTGTAGTGAAGACCACTTCAAAATTATTAATACGTATAGAATCTCCACTGTTAACAGTTGGGTTACTAACAGTACCAGTTATAGTACCGTAGACTCTGCCCTGATTTAAAAACCTATATGCAGATCCTGTAAAATATTTGGTAGTTGACTTGTATGGTGCTCCAATATATACACTACAGTTATTTGGACATATATCAACACTGTAGCCAAATTGGCTCAGCGCAGTGGGAACCTTGGGGGTGTACTCACCAATTCGATTGAATGAGTTAGTTTCAATAGTAACCACTTGCCCAGCGGTCAGCGGAGTATTGAATTGCACTTTAGTTGACGCCGCTATTATATAATCAACTGCTATAGTTTTTAATACTCCATCTATATAGACTTTGTTAAAATTAGTCAAAGATATAGTAGAGCCGCCAAATATAGTTTGATTTGCTATGGCTATAAAATTATCCACTGACCTATTATATACAATAACTGAGCCTGACTTAGTTAGTGGGGTTGAATTATACGTAACGGTGGCCAATGGCGCACCTATTACAACCTGAGCACCTTCTGTTGAACATGCTAGACTAAAGCCAAAATTGCTGCCAGTTCCAGAATAGGAAATTGTGGTAAAATACTTAAAGCCGGCTCGTTGTCTTATCACAATACTAGATGCTGCAGGAGCAGTAGAAAATACTATGGTGGAGCCTGTTATAGTATAATCAACATAGGGTACATAAGAAGTCAATGATGACGACACATAAAGAAGCTCAGCGCTGGCCGGAGTAAATGACAGGGCGAAAGATGTCAGTACACCATTGGCAATAATAGTCTGTGTTACTGTGCTTATAGTTGAGTCAAATCCGTAGACTGCAACAGTATCAGTACCTGGGCATCCAACAAATGCCCATTGATCATCTTTACTTATGGCTACACTGTAACCAAATTTTCCACTGGATGCTGAACTTGTGGTCAAAATTTGATATGGTGTTAATTGACCAGAAGTTGAACGATTGTACACAAATGCATAGCCGCGGTTTGTTGAGCTGCCTGGTGCACCGGTTATTAAATATTTGTTACCATTGGCTAAACTTGAACCCATGTTCACTGTGGCATTGGCCAATGAAACAAATGTTTGGTCCTCCAATAGATCTCCAGACACAGTTCTTACGTAATTTACAATAGCTCCTACATTGGAACTGAAACCCGGAACACCAGCAGCCGCAAAGTTATTATCTAAACTCAATACCACTGTAGAACCAAATTTGTCATTGCTATATATTGCGCCACGTGGTAGTGCAGATTGTGCAGCCCAGGGAGATGACTTATTATACACTGCCCATTCTACAGTTGATGAATCTTCCCCCACCCAAACTTTATCATCATCTTGCCAGCCTGGGGTAGACATTGGCAATGAGGTAATGTCGCTGGCATATTTTACACGTAGACTGCTTAATTTATACAACGGACACAATAAGGTCACAGTGCTAAATCCAGTCAGAGACCCAGAATACAACACGGTAAATGTGGTCTGTGATTCAACTGTCTGCACTCTATAAAAGCCATTAAATGTGTCAGCATTATTAATAACTATTGCATCATCAATACTTAAAGAGTGAGGGGTATCAGTAACCATCAACAATTTATTGTCTAACCCATTGTAAATCTCAATGACATTGGTTTGATTCTCATTGACTCTAAAAACATTCCATTTTTGGGTATAATCCTTGGCGGCCCATATAATGGACCCCACTCCTATGTTGCTTATGTCCGTACTCAATGATGCGGTATCATTAAGATCAAAGACAGTATAGTCTACGTCGTCGATATTCACAAATCCTGCAGTCTGAATATCATCGCTGCGATTACTATTGCTGTTTCGATTCAGTAGAAAAGGCGGAGCCCAATTTGATTCAGAAGTTTTGAACAAGGCAGTATCATCACTATATATTGATGAATAAACTACAGTATTATTGCTCAGTACCGCTAAACTAGTTGGATTATTTAAAACGTAGTTTTCATCGAGTACCATTTCTACAAATTGATTAGTACCCAAACTGCCATAGTTGCCAACTCTAAATGCCCATTTTTCTGATATCTCAACATTGCTGTCTTGCCCAGTAAAACTGACTTTACCCAAGGCATCAATGGCATTTAGTGTGCCTTTTTCTTTAATAAAGCCCTGATAAAATTTAACTTGACTGGTGTCATCTAACCCAAGGTCATTTAAATAGCTACGATTTCTATACCCTATTAGTCCTAAACTATACAAATCAAATTTGGATTCTAAATTAACTATATCAGTATCATAAAAATTAACCGCCGCGCCTGCATTGGTTGCTAAATTGTTGAGTAACCCAGATTTAATTTTGTTTTTATCCACAGGTAACCAATTATTGGAGTTAAAATCTGTTGTGCCGGGTATATCTGCAATAGCTGTATAGTAAAAATTCTTATATTCTATTAGGTCACCACGCAAATAGTCGGTAGCAGCTCTCCATGATGGAACTCCGGGCTTGTTATACATATAACCCTCAGGGGTCAATGTACCAGTCCAGCCGCCAGTTTTTGCTCCCACCAATTTTAGTCGGAATTGTCGTTGACCCATTGCCGGATCGTAGATAACATCGTTAAATTGAGTTTTATTATTGCAAATTAAAACATGTTCGTATTGAACCAAATTAAAATCAGCAAACGCAATTAGGTCGCCGTTTTTGGTGTCTAGATTAACCCTAAAAACGTTACCGTCACGCAACACACTATAGGAGTCAGAATCTAAGACCACAAAATTTTGAGTCATTATTTTGCTGCCATAGTATGAATTCATTATTTCGTCTACTGCTGCATTTGTATTTGATAGAGTAATTATATCAGCTGCGGGGCCCAGTACAAGTATGCTGGATACTGGCCAATTCTGCTTCTGCCAGAACATAAATTCTTTTATACTCAATTCCCAATTGCGAATTTGACCCAAATCAGAATCATAATAGTCAAATCTAAATCCCTGAGCTATTAGATATCTCTCATATCCTGCCAAAAACCCAGCAATCTGTTGTACATTGGCAAATTCAGTACCATAGGGTATACTTACTTTATAGTTAGTAAAGGTAGTATAGTAGTTAACTGAAGAAGACAATACTTCAATAACTTTATAATCACCAGTAATCGCTGGCTGCACCACTGTAAAGTAAGGGTTTCGATTATCGTAACCACTGAGTTTATAACCTGTAGCTGTTTTTTCCACTATCACCGCACTATATCTAGGATTTGATACAGGGGTAGACTTGTTTAATATTAAATCAAAATCACTGTCAGGTATCAAAATCGATTCATTGATACTATTAGGGCTATTTTGCTCGGCCAATACTTTTAGATATTGTTTACCACTGAATCCCGCCATTCTATATGACAACTGTATTGTATAGTCAGAGATATAGTGTTTTAAATTTGCCTTGGATGTTATACCCAGCGTAGTTAGGTAATCCCCAATCCAATTAATATACCCTGCACTACGTGAAATTATACCCGAGTCAAAATCACCGTTGATTACGATGTCAGACTGATTTAATCTTCTATTAGTTTCAGTATTTAAATACTGTTTCAGTTCAGAATTATAACGATATTTGTCAGGCATTGCAGCTAATGCAAAATACTTTGCGGGCTGAGTAAGCGCCATCATCAATTGCACCGCAAACGGATATTCACTGGAGTTTCGCCAAGCAGTTTCAGTGGGGCTGTATTGCCCAACTGCCCAGTTTCTATTGAAATCACTGGTATTATATTTGGACGTTAACAATCCCTGAGGGGGTATTAATTGACCATTTTCATTTACTGGAATAATGCTTAATAACCCAGGTCGTGCAAATTTAGTATCAATACCAGCACGATCGCCTCCGGCAATATACCCATTTTGCAAATCTGTCCACAAATCAAGATTTCCTGAAGTATATGGGGCTGGCCCATAGGTTTCCTCCCACCATTCAGGTTGCTCACTGAAACCCAACATCTCCCAGGGGTTAGTATTGGGACGTTGAGTATCATAGAAATATTCAAAACACGCACGCCATGATCCCGGCAATTGTTTACCGTCGATGACATCTAACGCTTTGCTATAGTTAAAGGTAAATGCGTTTGTGCTATCATAGGTGCTGTTAGTGCTATAGTCTAATCTATTGAATCCTATCCAGGGCAAGTAACCCTTGGCCACAATGTTATTAAAATCTGATTGGCTGTATCCTGTATCTCTGAATTTTCCAGGCTTGCTGTCAAATATATTAAATGACTTAAAATCATAATTAGATTTGATATTGTTGTAAATTCTTTTTTCTAATTCTAAAATCAAATCGTCACGGAAATCACCAAATGCAGGAGTTAGACTACCATCGTGACCCTGTATCATTGTTTGTGGAGTTAGATATGTATAATCAACATATAACTTGGGAGTAAACTTTGGGTATAGTCCCAATTTTGTAGGAGTTTCAGGAATCCAATTTCCATCTGTGTCATTGTATTCAACAATAGTTATAACGTCTCCCACTGTTAATGACACTTGACTGGTCAATTGCACACCTGGCCCAGTAGTTAAAAATGTATAATCAATTCCGTATAAAAGCTGAATTCCATTTAGATAAACCAAACAGGCTTGATTACTTAATTCAGTATTAGAAAATACATTGGTTATTTCATAGTTAGTCAATAAAGTATTATAAACAGTATAAGTAATGGTGTTTTTGTTATCGCCGTGTGGCACCATATCACTGTAAAACCAAGGAAATGATTTGTTTTTAACTTGATTAATCTGTTTAATAATTAGGTCAACAGAGTCCACTGGGTTTGAGTAATCTATTAAGTTACTTTGACTTGCTGTAGTGATAAATTTATTTTTAAATCTAGTGTACTCCTGAGATGCAGAATTTAAACTATTGACAAAATTCATTGAATCGTCAGTTAGGAACAGTGAAGCTAAACTAGTTGGTGAACTTTGTTGCAGCATCGTACCGCCCTGCGCTTCTACATTAATATCCCTGAGATTACTTGCGCCAGGGTATGTGCCTGAAAATAACACAGAATTTTGTGTAAGCTTGCTTATGTGGTTTCTCAATTCCCCCAATGTTGGTGTGGACAATACTGTATTCTGAGCATTTAAGTTCAAGTTACTGGGAATTTCAAAGAAGCCAATTTTGCTTATTTCTTCACTGTAGACCAATATATCTATTTTATCCCCGTCCTTGATTAATGTTTTATCTATGGCGATATTTTTATTGGACCCCGACAAATTATAAATTTGATAATCAGCAGTCTTCAATAAATTAAAATTAACATAGACTTTTAAATTAGGTATGGTTGCTGTTGGTTGTGGGCTTACATCTATCAAAAATTCGTTGTTTATTCCATCATAGATATAGGATATGTCCTGGTATTGCTTGCTGTCTTCCACCACAGTAGTCCAAACATTTAATTTGGTAGTGGTAGAATCACTGTTATTTCGGTGCAAAAATCCCAAATTGACATTGCTGGTATAGTCCACTGAGTTAACTCTGTAGGAGAACGTGTCAACATCAAAATTGTTCTCAAACAAAATATCCCCAATATTATTAAAATTCTTGTAGCTCAGTGGGAAACCCAAGACCGGATCATCGCTGCCAGTGCCCAACTTGTAGCTAAACAACTTTGTACCAGTAAATGCTAGACTATTGTTGTTTATTTGATACTTGGTTAAGTCGCTGAAACTTACCCCTTCGTTGTCAAATACATCAAATTTAGGCGCCTGGTTTAAACCAGTTTTAGCTTGACCTTCGTCCCACTGTGAATCATGATACCAAAAGCTTTTACCATTGTTAGAGCCATTGAACACACTGACAGTGTCATTATCCTGTACATCTCCGTCGTCGGCCAGAGTTAAATGTATTATAGTTGGGTCTGATGTAGAGGTTCCCACTACATCAATGAAATTAACTACCCAAATTTTACCTCTGGTCAGTGGGTCGGCATCGGCTGCAAAAATAATTCGCATGCCATCGAATAAGTTAATATCATCTATATAATAACTAGAGGCACCTTCTATATCAATAAATGGCTGAGTTATTGTGGTGTCAAATAAATCCACTGGGGCAAGACCACGTTTTCCAAAATCGTACATCTGTAGATTTGGATTGAATTCAATAATTGGCCGTTTGGCTCTGTAGTTTTGATCCAGTATTGCAGTAGTTTTATTGTATTGATTGGAAATTGAGATAACATCGCTGTGGAACCAACGGTTACGTCTGCTCCAGGGATTCAAATCTGTGCTTGACCTATTAGAAATTATATAGTCAGGTTCTAATAAACTTGTGTTTATATCTGCCTCTAAACTCCCATAAAAAGATTGCCCAACAAAATATGGATATACAGGATTGCCCAGTGTATCAACTGTAGCAAAGTAAGCATATGTTTTATTGGGAAAGTCTGGTGTTACTCCGTATCTACCATTGAATTGGTCCAGAGTACCCGAGCCCGGTACATAAGTATAATCCTCTATAAATGCACCGGCCAGAAATTCAAAAGTCAATGATGCACCTGCTGTAACAGTGACGTTTGAACTCAATAACACTTGTGTGGCACCTGCTGTAAACAAGCTGGGGCCCACAGCGGTATGCAACCCATTGTTAAGTATCCAGACTGAGCCAGAGGTTATACCTGCATCATTGATTGTGATACGCATGCCGGGATTCAGACCCACGGTGCTGGAAACAACTATTATATTTCCTGTAGTTCCAGTGGTAACCGTAACGGTTTTACTAACTGGCCGGTAAGCACCAGTATTTGATGCAGTGTATGAACTAGTCATTCTCGTTACACCACCCAATGAACTATTGGCATTGGCATATCCATATGGCCCATATATAGGATATCCGTCTGCCGCAAAACCAATTAACTTACTGTGGCCATCTGTTTCAGTGTAACCACTGGTAAATCCAGTTAAACTACCCCAAGCATTGGCTGTTATAAATTTACTGCTTCTATAATGATAATCACCAGCGTCACCGGTAGATCCGCCATAGATATCTTCACCGTTTATTAAAACTTGTTCGGCATCATAATGCCATGTGCTGCCATTTTGGCCCGGCACATACCATTGATTGCTGACACCATTTATTAAAATGCCTGGTACTGTGACACCAATTGGGTCAGAAGTCAAGGTGGTGCTGGTATGCTCCCCAATAGAATTTAGCCCACCACGATATGGGTAAGTTAACACCAAGGTTTGTTCAACAATATAATTTGTATTAGATGTATTGGGGAATACTCCATGTTTAACCGAAGTGCCATCTGGTACATCGGTAGTAGTTATCACTAGTTCAGTTTTAGTAGTATTCAAATTTGCACTGGTGGCAGCTTGCAAGAAGCGCGACGTTGGGTCAAAATTCGACCTTGACCCAGAGAAAGAAACTATCAAATCATTGACCGCAGTTAAGGTAATGGCGTCCCCCACCCCCTCAACATAAAATTCCGAATTTTGATATTTTGCAGGGATCACATCTGAATCAAATTTAACCTTCAAACCATTGGTAAATTTTATGCCATTGGGACTAATGTAGTTTTGCTTGCCCAGAATTTCAGTTGTAACATTTAATATGTTAGCGCCTGCATCAACTATTTTTATTACACCAAATTGACCAGGGTTAACACCATCTTGGTAATATAGTGTATCTAAATTTGCAGTTATATTGGGAACTATTTCAAGATACTCGCTGCCGTTTTTAAACCACTGAGTATTTGCATAAGTATTGCCTGATTGTACTATTACTTTATTGACCATGGGAATATCTTGAACGTATACTAATGATACGGTAAAATCGCTGCCCACAGGTGTCAATTGAATTCTCCAGATGTCATATCTCTGATTAATTGGAACAGTTATACTGTTTGCTGTCCAGTCTGAAGAATTTGCATAATAAGTACCAAATACCATCAACTTATTATTCAAATTAGAAGTTTGCCCATCAATGCCACCATAAGTAGTGTTTAAAGTACTAAGTAATTGGCCCTGTATCTGAGAATACTTCAATGTAGTTACTAGGTCAATGCTATCCACAACAGGCAAGGAGATATAAACATCCTGGGCTGTTTTATCTGGAACAGTAAAAGTCACTGTGCCTGCATCTTCTCCATTATTTGTAACTCCCAATATTTCTCTACTAGATAAGTTATTACTAGACGTTTGCAAGCCAGAAATTCCAGGATCACTTTGTATCCAAAAAGGTTTGCCTGTTTGATTGACAATGAATTTATAGGTTCCACCACGTGTCAATACCAAGTCGGGATTGGATATTGTACCAAATCCACTTAGATTATATGTGGACAGGCCTGAATCAGGATATACATAAAATGTTTTTTCTAATTCTACTAGGTTACTTATAACAGGCACGGAATCTGGCCCATTGGGCAACCAATAATATTGACCAAAATTTATAAATGCGTCTAAATTTATGTGAGGGGTATAGCTATAATATTCGCTGGACCATAGGTGACCAGGGTTTGCTATATTACCCCCATAATAATTTATTTTCTGCAATACTTCAGGGTAGGTTACGTGAAACTCAACCTCTGCGGTATTGGTATTTTTGACCACAACGCTGGGTTCTAATTGGTAATCTGCTCGAGCAGCATCTGGTTCACGCACATAGTCCGAAATGCTGGAGAAACCCGGAGCAAATTTCCTACCAACATAACCGTTTAGTGGTTTTAAATTGGGTTCAGTAACCAGCTGATCCAGGGTTGCATTTAAGAACTTTTGGTTTGTTACAGTCTGAAAGACCGATGGCAGTAGTGGTGATGTTTTAGTAGTTGGCATGAATCTAAATTATTAATTTATCACAGTATTTACCGATTGATTTTGCAAGTTTAATTGTGCAGCAGTAATTGCACTAATTACTTCTATGTTCTGTACCGTAGCACAGCTGATGAGAATTTCGTTGGGTTCCGAGGAAATCTGCTGTAGAGATCCAAAAGTCTGAGTCTCACTATTGGGCACAATTACTATGCTGCTGATATTGGGAACCAATCCCTGCTGTATGTAAGTGGCCAATTCAGTGAAGTAAAAAGTTTCTCCAAAATCCCAGTTACCTGTATCAAAGAACGCATTAATATAAGCTAAAACTTGGCTGCGAATTTCACTGTCACTTAAATTTATATTAGAGTTCTTAATAACCTTGAAGGTAGCTTGAAGTTCTGATGAGGCCTTGCTACCAAATAATGGTTTAAATTTGGCGCTATTGAAAATTATGGCATCACTGACACTTTTATAATTTTCAAGATCGCTATAAGCTAGACGCAGAGTTTCACTGCTGGGGACTTCTGGTTCTGTTACAGTATTGGTTGTATCCAAAGCCCAAGTTCTGTAGTTGGTCTCAAATTCCTTGGTCAAAATAAACATATCTATTAGGTTGCTGGGGGTTGGGTCTATTCTTCTATCCCCGGGAGCATTATGTCTATATTGAAAATATAAATCCTGACGACCCACATAAGCAGTATAGGTTGTGTCCAAGACCAGTGACCTAGTAGAACCAGTTAATGTTAGCACATAGAATAAGTTAGACTCTGTGGCATAGAATATTTGTCCTATTACATAATTGTTGATATATGGTAATATGGAAGATTTTAGGCCATAGCTAGTATTTACTAACTCATTACTAACAGGAACATATGTTTCAAAATTATTATATCCCAGTACTGATTGTAAAAAAACGTATTTGTTGTTTGAGTTAACACTTGGGGCAACTATAGTATCAAAAATATCAGGATTGTCTGGCACACCGTCGTCATTTGAGTCACTGAATGTAACATTTACACTATTTGTATTAATATACCCATCGGCTTCTTCCTTTTGATTATAAATGTTCCAAATTATGTTTTTAGTTAGGGGGTAGTTGGTATCAGGATCACCATTGACCTTTAATATATTGATATTGTCATTGATCGTTAGGCCAGTGGTCTTATCAAAAACTTTAACTGTTTTGTCAAAATAAAACTTTGTTTGTTTGCTACTTTCAAATATATAATCCAATCCTCGGGTAACTACAGTATAAGTGAGACCGCTGACTGTAAAATGCATTAACCAACTTGCATCTAAATTGGCACCAGTTGACGATCCCTGATTTGCTTGGCTAAATGCACTGGAACTATCTAAATCTTGCTCTAAGACCAACACCCATTCTCTAGTGGACTGATTGTACCTAATTCCAAATTCACTGTATGAAGATATCAATTGAATCAATGTTGTCACAAATGTGGTGCTAAAACTATTACTAAACGCCGGGATAACAGTTATAGCTTGGGCATTGGCTGGTACATTTTCACTCAGTGACACTGGACCATAGCCTGTACTTAAAACTCCCTGATTCCCATTTCCAATTAGATTAGTCACGGCAACATATAACAGTAGCTGTCCATTGCTGGGCAGTAAACCACTTGTTGGCAACGCAACTATTTCGTTCAATGAGTTAAAATAATTCCCTGAGCCAGGGCTAAAAATTACTATGCTACCATTGGTAATATAAGAATTATTCCCAACTACACCATATCCTACTTGCTGTGCTACCCCAGTTCCATTTACAAAATACCCAGTCGAAGAATTTGATCCCACTGTAGTTCTATTCCAATATAAAGTGCTGAGAGCAAACCTAGTAAAATTTTTATAATAAAAATGCTGCAAAGACTTGGACTCTACCTCAGGTATAATTTGATTTTGAATTATGCGATTGATGTCAGCTGTGGTAGTCCAAGTAAAATCTATATTTGGATTAATATTATTTTTGTATAAAATGCCATCCTCACCAAAAATATTCGTACTAGAATAAGTTCCGGTGGAGTCAATTACATCCAAATATCTACTTACCCCGCTACTTGTTCGATTTACCGATTTTACTTTGCTTATAGAGTTGAACTTACTGTAAGGGAAAGTATTGTAGTCCTCTCCTGTAATCATTCGATTTTGTGTGTAGTATTGCTGTGGTGCCTTGGCTTTTATATCTGATATACTTTCCCTGGAAATAGCGTTGACTACTGTATATTTTAAACTGGCAACCACTGTAAGAGTTTCAAGCCTACCCAATCTGCTGACATAGGGTATAGACATAGAAATGTTTTGCATTTCATCTGGAGTTATCTTGTAATCTAAACCTGCGCTGGTTCTAAAATATGCCCTAAATCTACCCTGAGGTATAGCAGCAAATGTACCATCACCGAAAACTAGATTAATCTGGTCATTGTTCCTAGTTGTTACTTGAAAACTTTTCTTAGCTGCGTTACTGTTATAAATGATGTTGACACCACTGACCGCAGGGGTTTGTTCCCATTGAGTTAAAATTGAGTTTAAATTACTGAGTTCGTATAACCAAACATCGGTGTTGTTGATATTATCATAATTTATTGATGCTATATTATTTGGGATATTTTCCGCAAAGCTAAAGTCTAAGTTTTGTAAGTCACCCTGTTTAAAGTAAAAGAAAAACCCTGTGTTGTTGCTGGCATTGCCTAAATTGTCATTCTTGTATAATATGTTTAGTGGTTTTCCTGGGTAAGGTGCGGCCTCATATATGTATTCCTTATCTGCACTTGTACCACTGACAACCTCAAATGACAATGCCGAGTTCTCTACTTGTGTAGAAAACTTATATATGGGCAAGGCCCCAGGAGATATATTTAAATTGTACTCCTCATTAGTTATACCACCGATTACTTTGCTGTTTGCTGGTCTGCCTACTAATTGATTGTTGGGCAATGCTGCATTTATAATGGTAGCGAATTGTTCATACCAATTATTATTTGTGCTGTCGTTCCATTTTACAATTAAATTTGTTAGGTCTAACCCATTGCTGTCAGTTAAACTTTCGGTGGTTTGAACACTGTCAAATTTCAGAAATCCCGAAGCAGTTTGATTACGTTTGGGCACATAGCTAATTAATCTAGCTAATTTTAAAACACTGTCCCTTCTTTCAGCAGTGTCAATAAAATTTTCTCTGGCGTTTAAGTCTGTTCTAAACGCTAGACTTTGACCCAAAAAGGCAATCAAGTCAATTAATGCAATATATTCACTGGACTCGACAAAATCATTGAAATCTTCGGGATAGTAAATTTGCAGATAGTCAACCATACTTTTACGTAGGGTCTGAAAATCATAACTTTGAAAGTCTGCGTTTCTAAAACTCTCGTAGACCCTAGTCCAATCTTGATTGACCAATAGTGAATTTTGACGTGTGGTATTTGCCATTGATTTGCCTTGCTGATATCTTTTTAATATTTAGCACGTCAAAATATGGTACTATTAAAGAGTTCTAGTGATATTACGGGAATCTTGATTAAAGGTCAAAGCCAAGGTACTGGTTTGATTGCTGGAAATGTAAATTAGCTCTATTTCAATCTGTAGACCCTTTTCAAATTGAGTTATAATGATATTTTGAGCGGCAACTCTGGGATCTGAAGCTATAATACGTCTAATATCCTGTGCTATAGTATTTTTTGTATCCTCATCCAATGGCTCAAATAACGTATCCCAGATTATTGTACCAAAATCTGGGTTCATTACTTTTTCACCTTTGCGTACATTGAAATGATTGATTAAATCCTGTTTAACCAATTCAAAATTGGTGATGCGAAAATGTTTATTCCTTCCAACTGTACTAAAACCGTTATATAGCGCCATTGCTTTTTCCTTTTATTAGTTAAATCAGTCCAGGTTTACTGGCATTGCTGGCAATTATAGTACTTACTTGTGTCTGGCTGTATCTACCTTGATTATAGTATTGACTAATACTTGTACCATTGGCGTCTGAAGCATCCAAGCCACCTTTAAACCATTTATTTGTGCCACCAGCACCACCGATATGTGCGGCTGACAAGAGCCCCGCAGTTTCTTCTGCTGATGTTTCTGCGGTTATTAATCCATATTTTTGCAATGCTGAGTAATTGTCTTTGGTATAATTATACATGGCTTGTTCTTGGTAGTCTGGATTTGCCAAAAACTCTTGAAGATTTGCTGGTTTACCAGTTCCACCTATCCAGTTATTGGGATTATTTATTGCGTCAACATTTTGTACTGTTCCCGATTTTACTAACCCTAGGTCGGCAAGTGCTGCGGCTCCAAGCTGATACTTACCCACATACCCAAATTGATTAGTGCCCGGCACCGAAGAATTAGAGTTTGTTGGTATATAATTGCCGCCGCTTTCAGTGTATCCGAGCTGTGCGAGATAGGCTCGGTATTGGTCTTTGTTTAGATTGCCCAGAGATCTTCCTGTGTCTGTCTGATTAATAAACGATGAGGTTGGAGCTGGTCTTTTAACTGCCGCCGACATTGCCCGGCTTGGTCCAGGTGCCGAATAAATTTTGGGTGGTCGTATTACGTTACCATCAATATCCACGCTGGTTCCCTCATCGACAACGGTGGTCTGAGTAGCAGTATCAGTGGTTTGCCTTATATAGGGTTCGTGTGTAGGGATTTTATAATTGATAGAACTTATAGCGTTGGGCTGTATCTGCCAGACAACACTGTTTTTTTGTGCGTTGGGCAAAGAATATTGTTTGAGTTTTTGTGGTGTAGGGATTGATGCTCCTATTGCTCCGCTGTTTAATAGTATAGCAGACCCTGTAACCCCTAGACTTCCTGTGGCTTTTAAACTCATTGTACTTCCTGCATTCATAGTAACACTACTTGCTGCCTTTATCTGAGTTTTTTTACCGTACAGTGTCAATGTTTGCCCTGCATTAGTTTGTATAACCGGAGATTCCATTCTAATTGCTGCACCAGCATGCATGTCAATATTTTTTTGTGCGTTAAAGGAAATATTTTTTGCACTGTGCATCATGATATTCCCCTCGGTATTAATTGCTAGGTCTCGTTTACCATAGATCAATACGTCTCCATCTTTGGTTAATTCCACCCAAGCATTGCCCGAAGCATTGCTGATGTAGACAATACCCTCGGTGTCGTTCATTAATAATTGATGTCCTGCTGAAGTTTTTAATCTTAATAAATTGTCAGTACCAAAAATATCACCATCATCCATAACCAATGTATGACCACCAACTCTGGTGGTTACATCAAATTGTGATGAGTTAAATGACCCGGTTTTTAAAATATCTGCTAAATTTTTAACATTGGCGGGATCTTGTTTTGATATTGGCCTACCAGGTGTACTGAATCCCAGTACTGAACTAATGGGGTCACGTTGTATACTGCTAGATATAGCGCCTCTGACCCTATCACTGTCTAAACCCTGTCGAATAAGATTTAATGTCTGAGGTATATGCAGTGGTTTGGGCCAGTTTACCCAATCAGACTTACTAAAAGGACTAGTTTCATTTTCATTGAATTCTCCCACAGGGTAAAAATTTCCGGGCTGCAATATATCTTTGAGATTTGCAGGTATGCTGGCTTCATTGATTTTGCTTCTATCCACTGCCCCAATTGCTGGTACCATGTATTTGCTTAGATTATGGTTAATGCAGGCAAACCAATATCCTTCATTTTCACCATTGGGGAAACAACACAAAACTGTGCTGCCTACGTCAGGTGGACTCATAAACATACCATAGGTTTGTTTTGTATTGGCAAAGTCATTGACTGTGTTTACAGTCTGCGGGCCAGTTGTAGTACCACCATAGGGACTTGCGTAGGTAACCGCTGACCAGCCCGATGGGTTATCAGGATCGGCACTGCCAGGTCCATCTATATAAACATAAAGCCTACCATTTCTAGTTTCTCGGTCTACTTTTTTAATAATACCCTTGTATATCCCCAGGCGTAGTGGTATTTCAGCCTTAGTTGAGTCTGCGAATGTGGCGCGTTTTGTACCTAAGGTTTTGTCAAACATAAATTAAAATCCAGTTTCTAAGAGAAAAGTGATGTAACAGAATCAAATGCAGAATTAACCAACTGATTTGCTTCGCTAGTCACGGTGTTAATTGCAGTATCCACTAGAGAATTGGGGTCAGCCAATACTAGTTGTATATTTTTAATAGTATTTAACGACGGTAACTGGTCCGAAATATCTTTTAACCCAGTTGTAAGCAACCCTGTGACTTCACCTGTGAATTGGCTTAGTTTACCTTCTACTGCATCCTTTGTAACCTGAGTTAATCTACCTGTTACTGAATTAGCCAATGATGATGCTGCTGCAAATGCATTGTTGGCCGCCGAATTGATTTGATTTTGTAGTACTCGTGGACCTGCACTTCTAGCCAATGGCTCAGTATAATTCAATGAGCTAGTTAAATTTGTCACCGTACTTTCTCTAGCATAGCTGTTCATATTCCTAACATTATCAGTTATAGGTAATTTGACCAAATCCAGTGTTTGTTCAAATTTACCACGTGAGAATAAATTATCTATTGTTATTATTTTGTATACACCGCTGAAACTAGAATAATTAGTTTGGCTATTATCTGAAACTGCTAGCCCTGTGCGTTCATCATAATCTTGGGGGCTTTTGAAATTAACAAAGACATAAAGTTCACCATTGTCCATCCATAGACTGTTATTGCTGTCACTGATCCATTGCGATGTGGTGGCCTCAAGTCCTTGCCCATAAAAAATGTCGTCTTGCTTGATAAGCTGTGGGTCACCTATGATCTTCAGTTTAATATTAATCATGTCCCCTTTGGCAGATAGCATCAATGAATTAGATAAATCTGCACCGTCTACTGCTTGTGCTTGGTTGGGACCTGTTCTATTTGATCGCGTTATATCATTGGCAACAAAATTATTGGTGCGTGGTTGAGCTGGATCCCAGGGAATAGTTGGGTAAGACCCAGCATTGGGGGCATCTCCGTTGCTATTCCCTAGGGCCCCATCATTTTCACGCTGTAACTTTTGATCCCCTGCCGTGTTTTGTGCTGTTTCCCCCAGTCTACCAAAATTTCTAGTGGAAGTAATTTGATTGTAATAATTCATGTTGAATTCTAATTGCAAATCAATTACATCTCTATTGCTGAGGTTTTCACCTGTGACCCTACTTCTGCCGCCAGTAAAAATATAGTTATATTCCTTGACCCAACCTGGGACACGACCCAATGGACCATAGGGATAACTGGACTGCATAATAAAGGGTTTTACATAATAAGTAACTTCCATGGCATATCGACCATTTTTTTCATCGTAATCCAGCAATTTAAGCTGTGGCACAATTTTATAATGTTGCAATGGAGTTTTGAGCTGGGTCGCGCCGGTGACATCTCTACGCTCGCTGCTTGTTGGATCTAAAAGTTGTTTACCTATATATGCGCTATTGCGTATAGCCCAATCTATTAAAACATCTATCTGTGTGCCGGCAGCTACGTTCAATGTTCCACTATTAAAATCTATACGTCCTTTGGTGGCATTGCCAGCTAGCTGAATATCTGTTTTTTTATCAGTTTCGGATTGTCCACCACCAGCCGTGGCCTGTGTAATATTTACAGGTCCCGATTTAGGATGCAATAGCGCATTTCCAATGGATTCATGAAATTTGACGCTGATTTTGTTGACCCCTGAGATTTGCTTTCTATCTTTCAAGGCAGCATAATATGCATTATACGCATCAGTCAAACCAGTCACAGTAAAAACTTTATTGTCCAGAGTTTTACCCAATGACCCACTGGCTTGCCAACTGTCTAATGGGTTGGCGGTGGGTGCACTTCTACTGGTTAAAACATCCCGTTTCGCTTGTTCGTTTTGTTGTTCAAGTCTCTGCTGTTGTTCAAATGATATTACGTCTGTCTTTTGCACTGACCCCAGCCCAAACACCTCAGCCACTGTGGTTGCTTTAACTTGGAAATTCGCAGGGGTCACCACAATTGATTGATTATATGCTTGATGATTAAATGCTGTGGCAGTAAAGCGATATTCGGTGCCTTTGGAACTAATTCTTGACTGCATGTCAATGAGTCTAATGGGCAATATTTTAGTACAGTTGGGTATTTTCCCCATGGTCATATTATCACCACGTGTGCCAAAGAAATCAATTTGCAGTATGTATGGTTGTGCTAGATAGTTCTTAGATGCAACACCCCCATTGGCCACTGAACTATAGGAAGCAGACATGAGTCTATTGATAAAAGTAAACCCATTGGGTTCTATAATTGTAAAACTGCATTCTATTAAGTTGCTGTTTCTAGACCTCTGAGTAGTGTTTATATAAGTTGTCATTTTAAATTCTTCAAAAAAGAAATCTTCTGTGAAAAATTTATTCCTAGCAAATGTGTTGTCATTGTACCTACCTGCACTACTCACCAATACATGTTTGGGTATATATTCCTTTTTGGGATCTTCAATTACAGCTTTAAACTGATCAGTTGATATTAGATGTAGACTCAATGAGTAAGTATAAGTGTCGTAGTCGTGCAGAGGATTTACGCAGGCCACCTGAGGTCTATCAAAATTACTGGAACTTCCATTGTTTGGCAGTGTATTGGATCCCGGAGTTGATGACAAATAGTCAGAATTTAAAAATCTAGGGTCTCCAGGACCAGTCTGTGTTCCTAAATTAGAGCTAGTTCCGGTGGTGGTTATTACCCAAGCATCGAATTCTGCATTATACAATGCATAGCCTAGTTCTTGTTGTAATATAGTCGCCAAAGTTTGACCTAGGGGGGCTAATTTTTTGTTAAGCTCTATTTGTTTAGCAATAGAAGTATTGTCTACGAAAGAAGGATAGCCAGAAATTGACACCTTTCCGATTGTGTTTTTCTGTTCCTGCTCGGTCAAGGGGGCAACATTGACGGCATCTAAGACTGGATCTGATGTGTTGCTAGTGGCCATTAATTAACTCACCAAGGGCATTATAGTTTCTTTTTTAGGAAGGAATATTTGCACACCTATCTCCATACCAAATATAGGATCTTGTATAGTATTGGGGTTACGTAAGGCAAATACCCACCACAATCCCGCATCACCATATAAGTCAAATGCCAGTAAATCTGGACGATATTGATAAGTTTTGTTCACCGAAAAAATCACATCATCATTGAGTCTAGGTATAGTGGGCAGCACTGCTATATCTAAATACTTACCATAGGTGGATGTTTTGGAATATGGGCTATTTTTAGCATATTGAACAGCTTGTGCCATTATAGAAATCCTCCAGTGATGTCAGAACCAGATCTCGCCAATGATCCAGCAGCAAATTTTTCCAATGTAAAATTTCTAGCAACATTATTTTTACTGTAAACTGGTTGTAGGGTAACAGACAACGAACTCATAGTTGGTAAATATGTTTTCTTTGTTAGGTTTGTGTCCAATGCATTGCCCTGAATGTTTTTTAAATCAACTCCGATTGGCACTGCTAGATAATCTACATCTGCGGGCATTGTATGTTGAAAAGACATGACCACACAGGGAATATGTGGCAAATAATGTGACCCATAACCATCTAAAAATACCAATGGAGGCGGGGTCCCAGCTAACGGTTCATTACCATAAAACATTTTGGTGCACGACCTGAAAAATTGTATTACAGCCATTAGATACTGACCTTCAGATATATTTTGTACAGTAAAATCAGCCGCTATAGTGATGGCCGCTACTTCACTACCCTCATAATTGAAACTGGAATAATTGCTGTGAGTTAGCTGTGTGGTACCATACCTAGCATTATGCGTGATCGTAATATTTGGAGTATAGGGGAAGACTACACCATTGGTTTCTACCAATGGACTCATTATTGAGTTATTAGCTGTTGTTGATAACTTGTAAAATGAGGAAAATGGCTGCATACTAATGCGTACACGCCAGTCTGATTCGGGTTTAATTGCACTTGCTGCACTGGATCTTGCATCTATACTGCCTATTACTTGTCCTGCAACACTTTTGAATGCTTGTGTAGCACCACTGAATAGCCCAGACATACTTAATCTAATAGAACTTGGATCATTGGGATTTGCCCCTGTGTTCAGAGGTGCAATACTTTGCGATCTTGAAGTCCCATCAGGGGAGGTCGAATCCGAATTATTAGATAGTGAAAAAAAATCTGATGCTGACATATAAATCTTTGTATTAGATATTTATGCCTTAAATATAAGGTATTATTAAGGTTGACATTTTAGTTCTTAATTGCTATTATTAAAAAACTCAAGGAGATTCAAAATTAGAATCAATTATTTAAACAACAAAGATATTTTGAAAGAAATTCACAAAAGTAAAAATTCCTATTGCTCATATTCAGACCCACTGGATGCCGATTATGATATTATCATCAATGATGTCAGTGAGATCAATAAAAAAACTATACTAGCAGGCAGAAAGCTCAGAGCTGAGCGTTTGAGCAAAGTGGCCTATGATAATGCGGTTTTAGAAACCGGTACTAAACAAAAGCAATCAGATTTTGAAATTAAAATCAGCAAGATTTTACCCTCTGAAGTAGTTTTTAGAGTCATGACCTGGGAGCATATACCTTTAGATGACATAAAAACCCGAAAGGCCAGGGATACGGCCAAGGAACTTTATGAAGATGAAGAAGAACTGGCCCATACCGAATATGATGAAGAAGACCCCAAACATAACAAATACGTAAAGGTTAATTTTCCACCATTTTTACATTACCGGGTGACGGAAAACAATGAACCCATTATGGTTGGAAAAAGCCACTGGCGAGGGGGTTTGCACACTGGTGAATTTAGTAGAGATCATGGCAGTATGACTAAAAAGCTAGCACTTATGTTTATGAAACTCTGTGAGAGATATGCTACTCGCAGTAACTGGAGAGGTTATACATATAATGACGAGATGAGATCGCAAGCCTTAGTGCAATTGTGCCAAATTGGGCTGCAATTTGATGAAAGTAAGAGCCAAAATCCATTTGCTTATTATACTGCTGCTTTGACAAATTCTTTTACCCGAGTGCTTAACATAGAAAAGCGCAATCAGAATTTACGTGATGATATACTTGAAATGGCTGGTTTAAATCCATCATATACAAGGCAGGGTATGAGTTCAGGTGGAGGTTATTCAGATGAGGATTAAAAACTTCTTTCGTTTAGCTAGACTTGTTCAGCCATCTTCACTATAATAAGACAATGAGTAATCTATTCAAAAAAGCAGCAGTTTTTACCGACATACATTTTGGTTTAAAGTCTAATAGTATTCAACACAATGAGGACTGTTGGAATTTTATTCGTTGGGCCACTGCCAAAGCAAAATCTCTGGGCTGTGAAACCTGTTTGTTTTTAGGCGATTATCATAATAATCGAGCTTCGATAAACATTTTGACCTTGAATTATAGCTTAAAAGCTCTAGAACATTTAAACGACAATTTTGATCAAGTATTCTTTATTCCCGGCAACCACGACCTCTACTACCGAGACAAACGTGATGTTCAAAGTGTGGAATGGGCCAAACACTTACCAAATGTACAGATTTGTAATGATTGGTTTTCCCAGGGAGATGTAGTCATTGCGCCTTGGTTGGTGGGCGACGATCATAAACGTATACCAAAACTCAATGGTAAATATATGTTTGGCCATTTTGAGTTACCACACTTTTATATGAATGCCATGGTTGCAATGCCAGATCATGGTGAAATACAACGTGAGCATTTTGGGCATTTTGATCATGTATTCACTGGTCATTTCCATAAACGGCAACAAAATAAGAATATTACGTATATTGGAAATTGTTTCCCACATAACTATGCTGACGCCGGCGACGATGAACGAGGTATGATGATTTTGGAATGGGGGCAGGATCCCGTATTTCATTCTTGGCCAGAACAACCGGTATATAGGGTACTGGGCCTTGGAGCAATATTGGCTAGCCCAGAAACTGTATTGAAACCAGGTATGCATGTACGTGTAAACTTGGATATAGACATCAGTTACGAAGAAGCCAATTTTATCAAAGAGACATTTATATCTGACTACAAAATTAGAGAGATTGCCTTGATACCTCAAAAAAATACAGATTTGGAAAAATACGAAATACAGGGAAATATTGTATTTCAAAGTGTTGATCAAATTGTAACAGAGCAGCTCACTGCCATTAATAGCGATCATTTTGATAACAATTTGTTATTGGACATTTATAGGAACTTGTAATTTGTTTAAAATTAAGTCATTATCTGCTAGGAATTTTCTTAGCATTGGTAACAATACTCAAGCAGTTAACTTTGAACGATCCGATCTAACCTTAGTTTTGGGTGAAAACATAGATCTTGGCGGAGAAGATTCAGGCGCGAAAAATGGCACAGGTAAATGTGTTGGAGTAAACACTAGTGTAAGGTTACGTAATACCATAACAGGGGAAATAACCGAATTAACCATGGGGGAATTATACAATGCTGCGTTGGAACAACACACTAGAAAAAATTGTAAAGACAAAGGTTAAACAATGCATACAATTTCTGACACGGTAACAAGAAAAATTATAGATTTTGTAGACTTGCAAAATCTAGAGATTGAAACCGATTCTGGATGGCATCCTATCTCTAAAATAATGAAAACTATACCATATCAGGTCTGGACTGTGATAACTGAATCTGGCAAAAGATTGGAGTGTGCAGACGATCATATTGTATTTGATGAAAATTTTAACGAGATATTTGTTAAAAATATCAAACCATTATCATATATACAAACTGATTGCGGTTTAGATCGAGTCGTTAGCATAGTAGTATCAGAGACTGAAGAAAACATGTTTGATATTACAGTAAATTCCAATGATCATAGATATTATACTAATGGTATCTTATCCCACAATACAACTCTTATACAAGGGCTATGTTATGGTCTATACGGCCATGCTATAACCAATATTAAAAAAGACAATCTAATCAATAGAACCAATGGCAAAGGTATGCTTGTCACTGTAGATTTTGAATGTTCCGGCATAAACTATAAAATAGAACGTGGAAGAAAACCCAATATATTGAAGTTTTATGTCAATGATCAACTACAAGAAGCCAAAGATGACAACAGTCAGGGAGATAGTAGAGAAACTCAGCAGGACATAGAACGATTATTAAATATGAGCTATGATATGTTTAAGCATATTGTAGTTCTCAACACTTACACTGAGCCATTTTTGGGTCTCCGCGCCCTGGACCAAAGAAATATCATCGAACAATTACTGGGCATTACTTTACTCAGTGAAAAATCTGAGATTCTCAAAGAACAAAATCGTGAAACCAAAGATGCTATCACCCAAGAAGATTTTAGGATTAAATCAGTCAAAGATTCCAATGCCAGGATTTCTGAACAGATAGATGCCCTAATACGTAGACAAAACCTATGGCGTAAAAAGAACACACAGGATATATCAGATTTATCACTGGCTTTAGATGAGTTAAACAAGTTGGATATAGAAAATGAACTCAAAGCTCACAAAGATCTAGCTGTTTACAAACAAAAATCCAAAGATATTTCAGATCTTACTGAACTAATACGTCGCAGTAAATTGGATATGTCTAGAGAACAAAAAGATATTAAAAAGTTAGAATTAGAGATACAAAGCTTGGAAAATCACACTTGCCATAGTTGCGGTCAAGCATTTCATGACGAAAAACAAGAGCAAGTATTATTAGGCAAACAAAAATCACTGGCAGATGCAAAACTTCAAAATTCCAAAACCACCAATGATTTAGCCAAATTAGAGGATGCTTTGAAGTCTATGGGTGAGCTAACAAAAAAACCGCAGGTATATTATGACAATGAATCAGATGCATTCGAGCATAAAAGCAGTATAGCAAATGTAGTTGCTCAATTAAAAGCTAAGAAGGAAGAGATCGACCCCTATGCGGATCAAATCTCTGAGATGAAAGAATATGCCTTGCAGGAAATTAGCTACGATCACATTAATAATTTAACAACGTTCAAGGAACATCAAGAATTTTTATTGAAATTACTAACAAATAAAGATAGTTTTATTAGGAAAAAGATCATTGATCAAAATTTAAGTTATTTAAATGCACGTTTGGGATATTATCTTGACAAGATTGGATTACCTCACACAGTTAAGTTTTTAAATGATTTGACTGTAAGTATCGAGGAATATGGGCGAGAATTAGATTATGGTAATCTAAGTCGTGGGGAAACCACTAGGCTGGTGCTGAGTTTAAGTTGGGCCTTCCGTGATGTTTGGGAAAGCCTTTATCAACCCATTAATTTATTGTTTATTGATGAACTGGTGGACAATGGTTTGGATTCCAATGGCACAGAGAATACACTGGCTATACTTAAAAAAATGAGTCGTGATACAAATAAGTCAATTTGGCTAGTTTCCCACAAAGATGACCTTGTCAGTAGAGTTAGCAACATTTTACGAGTAGTTAAATCCAATGGTTTTACTTCTTATAGTGCTGATGTAGAAATGGCTAATTAAAAATATTTTTATCCCTGGAATATAACATAAGTAACAACATGCCTTCTTCACAAAAATCCAAAGGTTCAGGATTCGAACGAGAAATTGCGAGATTTTTATCTGATCTCTATAAGGAATCGTTTATGCGCGTCCAAAATTCCGGAGCTTATATAGGGGGCAAAAACTCATTTAGAAAAGACTCACTAAGTGAATCGCAGATTCGACATAGCAAAGGTGATATTGTTCCCGGGGAAAGTTTTCCCAGGTTAAATGTCGAATGTAAGTCCTATAAGGATTTTCCGTTTCATCAATTATTTTTAGGGCAAGTTAAAGTTCTAGAAAATTGGATCAATCAGTGTATGGATGTCTCCGACCCCGGCGACTTCAATATCATTTTTATGAAGTTTAATAGAAAAGGCACGTTTGTAGCCGCTCAATTTACAGACACAGACACCACGTCAAATCCACAAATAAATTCATTAATATATAAATCAAATCATCATGGAAACTGGCTCATTATGGGCCAAGAGGAATTTTTTAGGTTAAACGCAGACAAAGTTAAACTTCTTTGTATGTAAACCGCATAGCAACATCAGGCATTGTGTTGGGTGTTTGACCCAACTCCATTGAGGATATGTGAGATACCATATTCGGACTTGGACGCCACAGGATAATACTAACTTAAGGTATAAATGGTCCGGGCTCTGTGAAACAGATACAACCCGAACTTATAGGATTTGGGTCTATTCCGGATTACTAGGGTACCGTTGACACGCGAAGCTAGAGTAGGGGGTACCGGTCAACCGCCTCCGCGCAACTACAATATTTTGCTATGATGTTGTAACTTGTAATCTCTTTTGAATAGATGGCTATACAACTCGGATGAAGTCTTTTTTTCGCCTGGCAACAGGCGAATCATGGCAATTAATCTGGATGAGGTACTTTTTAGAAGACCAAACACCCACTAATAGTAAAGTTACACTATACACAATCATTAATCTAAAAAAGCTAATCCCAATTAATAAAAAAGCTTCGATGGTAATTGCATGAAATGCGAAGCATGAATGCAATTACAAGAAGAAGCGGGAAGAGCCAGGCTCTTCCCCGATAGTATTGGTCTATGATAGTAAATGGTATGTCATGATTTCATTGAAGCTTCCTGCTGCTCATTGATTAACTCAATTAAAATATTTCTATCACTAAATGACATAGCCCAAGCTTCGTTTAGTGTAATACCACCATGCATATGTAAACATAATTTCAAAATTGATTTTGTTAAGGCTTTTGACTCTTTGTCGTAGTTATCAAGCATTTTTGCTATATCCTCATTGCTTTGAGCCAAAAGCCTTAACCGAAAAAATTTGTCAACTCGAATTGAAGTGGTGATGAATACTCTTTAAGACAAGCATCATTGTCGCAGGTTATTGGGATATTTTTAAGACTTGAAGTTTCATTTATATTTGCAATTCTGTCCCTTACTGCATTCCAAATTGGTCGATCGCAATTTGCAAAGAACTCATTTAAAAATTGCCTATTTTCAACGATTCCCTCAGGTGTTTTAATGCCCCCAACATTCATGGCCATTTGTGCAACTGTCAAATTGAGTACATTTTTGAATAAAGCACTAAATTTTTCTAATTTTTCGGTTTCGGATAATTCTTCAGAGCTGACAATGCTCAATAACCTTTGTTCTTCATAATTTTTGATTCCCCTTTGATTTATATCAAAAAAACTTTGCGGTTTTAAATAAACTTCTAAACCCTCTACTGAAACCGGTGTTTTGAAGTCTGGGCAAGACAAATTATGTTGAATAACAGATAAATCTACTGCATTTTCATTTTTTGCCGAGCAATGCGGGCATACACTGACTATCTCCATGCGATTGCCGTAGGTTGCTTGCCTAATAGCTATCAACAATGCATCAATATCCACTGAAGGGGTATGCCAAGCATTCTTGACAGCGGGGACACAGCTTTGAATTATATCAACAGTGGCCTGTCCATTCATTAAGGCGTCTGGTGTTTTTAATGAAAGCTCATCTTTTGCAGTCATTGCATAAATTGGTATCTCTTTGTTTACTGGGAGATCCAGACTTCCTGCTGGCCACCATTCTCCACCACTGGGTAATTTAATATATATCTGTGGTTGTCTGAAGTATTTAGATAGCGGGTTAGAGGTTGCTTCTGTCATTTTTAAATCCAATAAATAATGTTATATACTTATCAAAATTCTCAGGGTTAAAAAAATGATCGACACCGAAGAAACACTTAGACAGATGGCTAGCCAGCTAAATTTAACTACGGCTCAAGCACAGGAGGTGACTAGGGCGTTGGCTTCCATGGCAAGGTCAACCAATAATATGGCCAGTGCTGCTTCAGCCGAAGCAGAGGCTCTGAGTAGGCTATCAAGCAAAACAGATGAGATATCTAAATCTTGGTCAGGGTTCAAATCAGCAGCCAACAGTGTTGCAGGCGGTGTAGCTAGTTTGGGGTATTCAGTTTCGGGATCTACATCGGCTTTTACTGCTATTATTCCAGTTTTGGATTTAGTGGGACACGCATTAAAATCTACAATTGATATTTTCAGCCAAGTTGGAGGTGCGGCCACTGCTTGGATACCTTTTTTAGGAAGTTCTCTGGAAAAAGCGTCAACTGCCACTGGCAAAGCAGCGATGAAGGCAGTAGATATATCATTGGCAGTGGCCAAACAACAATTACAAGCTACACAAACATTGGTATCAAATTATAATAAGTTAACTAATGTTGGTATGATATTTGGTGGAAGTTTGGAAAAGGCACAACAACAAGCAGCCAATGCGGGATTGAGTTTAGAAACTTTTGGGCATTTTGCCAGTAAAAATGCTGCACAATTAGCTGAATTGGCAGGTAATTCTCAGACATCGGCGGTGTCAATTGCGTCAATGACAAAAAAATTGGGACCAGGACTAATAACAATTTATGGTGGATTTGAAAACTTGGGATCTGAATTAGCGGATTACATGGTTGCACAAACTAGAGTCGGTGACAATGCAGTAAAAAGTCAAAGAGATTTGGAAAAAGGTGCGAGGGAATATCTATTGAATCAGAAAGAGTTAAGTGTGATGACAGGTAAAAGTGTTGACGCTTTGAAACGTGAACAAGAAGAGCGAACAAAAGTTGCAGCATATCAAACAGCACTTAATGCCATGGATCTAACTCAACGGCAAAACACAAATACCGCAATAACACAAATTTCACAGCAATACGGTGAACAAGCTGGTAAACTTGCCATGGAAATGGTGGCCCAGGGCGGCAATGTTATAAGCAAGGGTGGGTTACAATTTCAAGCTATGATGCCTGAGATATCAAATGTAGTGACACAACTGTTGTCTACAACCAATCAAGATACTACTAGATCCAAAGAGCAACAGGCAAAAATTATTCAAGACAATACCGAATTAATTAAGGTTGCTGCTGCACAGTATAAGGATCTAAATCAAATTTTTGCTGCGGGTTACGGTCCAGACCTATTAAAAATGATTAATGACACCACAGTAGCAGTAACACGGTCATATTCGGCACAGTCAAATATGGTGGATGCACAACTTCAAGCATCCAAAAGCACTACCGAAGCAGCAGAAAAAGCTCAAAAATCAGTGGTGGGTATAGTAGACCAAGCTGTGATGGGACTGGAAAACTTTAAAATTCAAATGGAAGGGTTAACAATTAAAAATTTAAAATTTGTTAATGAAGCATTGACACTGGGTTACAAATCAGCAGAAAAGTTTGCAGAATCATTGGACATACTGGGGGATATCATAAGGGGGGATTTAGCCGCAATAATTAAAAAATTAGGTATTAAAGAGGATAATTCAACCAATGGGCAGTCCGCCCCGGGGTTCTCGGTTACTGGAGAAAATGACTTATCAGGACCTGGACCCACACCCGAAGAACAAAAACAATATGATAATAAGAAAAATGCTGAAAAATCTTTGACAGCAGAACAAATTTCCACATTGATAGGGATCAAAGAACGCAGTGTACAGAATATTAATCCAGCATTTCAAGATAATAGGGAATATATACAAAAACTTCAGACTGAAATTGATGAACTTAGAAAACAGCTTAATGGATTACCAGCTCGAGCTCAGGGCGGCATCGCTAATACACCCAGCATTGTAGGTGAATCTGGACCAGAGGCAGTTATACCACTTAAAGGTGGCGGAATCCCCATGAACATAGATTTCAGCCCAATGCTGAGAGAAATGCAATCACAAAATGAATTGACTAGAGAACTGTTGGAAGAAATGAGAGATACGAGAAATATCCAGCAACGTATTCTAAACGCGGCATATTAATTACTACTCCGAGGTGAATGCTAAATATATAATGCATCATATTGAACAAATTCAATCTTGGTTATCATCTCACAAATCTAGCACATTACCTGCTTGGTTATCGCGTAATACTGAAATATTAGCCTGGGTCAATGCACAATATACTGACGTCGAAGTTAAAAATATCATGGAACGTGTGTATATCATTTTAAATGGTCCACCTCCTTATTGTGAATTTGGAAATAAACGTCAGTTTAACACATTTGATCTTGGTTATAGAGCAGGATGTGTATTGGGTAATAAATGTCAGTGCATTAAAACTATTAGACTCAATAAACAAACTGAAACACTAAAACAACGATATGGGGTTACCGCGGTATCAATGATACCAAATATAGAACAACGACGAAAATCTACTAATCAAAAAAAATTCGGTGTTGATTGGCCCAGTCAATCAACAACTGTTTCAGATAAAATTAAAAAAACACGAGCCGAATTTTCTGAATCACGACTTAATAGTATAGCAGAAAAAACCAAGCAAACTTATATTCAAAAATATGGTGTAGAGCACCACATGCAAAATAAATCACAAGTTGAAAAGATAAAACAAACCAACATATTGAGATATCAAACTACTAGTCCATTAAAAAATGCCAACATAGTTGCCAAAATGAAAACTACATTGGCGAATAAAAGTAAAGTGGAAATTGAACAAAGTAATAACTTTAGAAAATTAACTTTATTACATAGATATGGAGTTGATGCGGCCAGTAAAATACCCCTAAGCCAAACTACCTTGAATATACTTGGTGATCGTCAACAGTTTTTAAATTTTATTGATAAAAAGACTAGAGCTCAAGTGCAGGAACAATTGCAAATAGCTGCACATACATTGTATCTATATGCAAAAAAGTATCAAGCTTCAACACTATTTGAAGTTCCCTGGTATAGCAAATTGGAAACAGAGATATATGAAACTTTAGCCAACATGTTGGGTTCAGACTACAATATTTTAAGAAATGACAGAACCCTAATAGCACCACTAGAACTTGATATATACATTCCCAGCAAAAAAATAGCCATTGAGTGTAATGGGTTATACTGGCATTCAGAAGCTTCATCAGGTCGAGATAGAAATTATCACTTTAATAAATTTCTAAGCTGCCAGCAAGCTGGCGTTAAATTACTTACTATATTCGAAGATGAGTGGATATATAAAAAAGCTGCGGTACTACTTAGAATAAAAAATGCCCTAGGCTTGACGGCTAATACTGTGTTTGCTAGAAAGTGCAAAATAATTGAATGCAGTACAGATCAAAGACATAATTTTTTAACTGAAAACCATTTACAAGGTTCAGCCACTGCCGACATCTCACTGGGTCTGACTTACAACGACGAATTAGTGTCAGTTATGACATTTGCCCGGACCAGATATAATAAACAATATCAATGGGAAATTATTAGATTTTGTTCATCTTTGAATATACCAGGTGCTGCGGGTAAACTATTCAATGAATTTTTAAAAAGACATAATCCGGAATCTGTTCTAAGCTATAGCGATAATCGTTGGGGAACAGGTGTGGTTTATCAAAAGTTAGGTTTTGAAAAAAAGTCAATCACCCCAGGTTATTTCTATACCGATTATAAAAATAGATTTTCTAGGTTGCAATATCAAAAACATAAATTAGTGGCTGATGGGGCAGATAAATCATTAACCGAGTGGCAAATAATGCAGCAACGAGGATATGATCGTATCTGGGATTGTGGGCAAACATTGTGGGTATATCAGAAATATAACTGAATTTGAACTAAATATACGGTTGTTAGAAAACTATTAAGAGGTGTAATTTTGAGCTGGAAAAAATATTTTAGGACTGCTAATGTTTCGGGATCAATAAGTCCCATCAACGGCGGTGTACAGCAGGCACAATTTGGATATAAAAATTATCAAAGCAATTTGCCAGACGTTTATGTGGGTCATCCCAATAGATTAGAACGATATAACCAATACGAACAAATGGACATGGACTCTGAGGTCAATGCGGCCCTGGATATATTAGCTGAATTTTGTACACAGCCCAGTGAAGAAAACGGAACTGCATTTAAATTTGTTTGGAAGGAAAAACCCACCGACAACGAAATTAAAATTATTCGAGAGCAATTAATACAATGGGTCAGTCTCAATGAGTTAAACAAACGTGTCTTCAAAATGTTTCGTAATACCATCAAGTATGGTGATCAAATATTCATCAGAGACCCGGAGACATTTAAGTTGTTTTGGGTAGAAATGGGTAAGATTACAAAAGTAATAGTCAATGAATCTGAAGGTAAAAAGCCAGAGCAATATGTTCTTAAAGATCTAGCGCCGAATTTTGAAAATTTAACAGCCACACAGCTCAATGCCAGCGACACCAGTGTCAATCATCCGCAAGTTGGTGGTGCGGGTGGCGCTTATATACAACCTAAAACTCCCTATAGCGGGGGTAGTAGATTTAGTAAAGCACAAAACGAAACTGCAATAAATGCAGAGCATATAGTTCATTTAACATTAACTGAGGGCCTGGATTTTAGCTGGCCTTTTGGGAATAGTGTCTTAGAAAATGTGTTCAAAGTATTCAAACAAAAGGAATTACTTGAGGATGCGATCATAATATATCGTGTACAACGTGCACCTGAGCGTAGAGTATTTAAAATAGATGTGGGTAATATGCCTAGCCATATGGCCATGGCCTTTGTAGAACGTATCAAAAATGAAGTACATCAAAGGCGTATACCCACACAAACAGGTGGTGGACAAAATATGATGGATGCAACATACAATCCGTTATCTACCAATGAGGATTTTTTCTTTCCAGTTACTGCTGATGGTCGTGGTTCATCTGTTGAACCATTGCCGGGAGGGCAAAATTTAGGCGAAATAACAGATCTTCATTTTTTCACTAATAAATTATTTAGAGGATTACGTATACCAGCAAGCTATTTACCCACTGGGTTGGACGATGGCACCACCAATGGTAATACTTTTAGTGATGGAAGAGTCGGAACAGCATTAATACAGGAATGGCGCTTCAACCAATATTGTATTCGATTGCAGCGAATGATAGTTGAAAAGTTAGATCAAGAATTTAAGCTTTTCATGCGTTGGCGTGGTATTAATATTGATGGCGGATTATTCGATTTGCAATTCAATGAACCACAAAACTTTGCAAGCTATCGTCAAGCAGAAGTCGACGGTGCTAGAATCTCATCATTTACTCAATTGGAAGCTTATCCCTATCTTTCCAAGCGATTTTTATTAAGTCGTTATTTGGGATTGACTGAGGAAGAAATGAGTGACAACGAACGTATGTGGAACGAGGAGCAAGGTGACACAACCAAAGCCCCATCTGAAGCTGCTGGATTGAGAAGCGTAGGTATAAGTCCAGGTGGTCTTGAATCTGACTTAATGGGTGCAGGTGCGGGTAATATACCAGCGGTGCAAGGGCCACCCGTGGCGGCAACACCTGAAGCGGGTGCCGCGGCTACAGCAGAGCAACCAGCACCCCCACCGGGGCTATAAATTTTGATAATTGGTAAATACAACTATGAATATCACTGAATTATTTAATAATGTAGATTCTGGGTATCGTACAGACCTTGATGATAACACTGCCTTGTCAGTCAAAGACACAAGAAAGACAAGGCTGACTTTGTCTAGGATTAACAAGCTTCGTAAAATGAATGATGTTAGAGCAGTGGAACATGAAAAAAAATTAGAAAAAATAGCAGATCAATATCATGCACCAGCTGAAACTGGCGGTCTAGGCATGTAATTTTTGAAAAAAAGCCCAAAAAACATACATTTTACGCATAAAAACGCGGTTTTATGTAAATAACATATAAGCATATTTTAAAGGAGTTCCCCAATGGACAAATATTCCAAATTAATTGAATTTATCATTAATGAGCAAGAAGAACAAGCCCGTGAATTATTTCATACTATAGTAGTTGAACGTTCTCGCCAAATCTACGAATCATTGATTGATGAAACAGATTTAGAAGGTATCGGTGGTAATCAAGTTGATTCGATGGTTGATGAAATAACCAACGACGAAGAGGGTGTAAGCGAGGACGAGGATTTTGATTCGGACGAAGAAGAATTCGACGACAGCGAAGAAGATTTCGACGACAGCGAAGAAGAATTCGACGATGACGGAGATCTTGAAGGCGAGGAAGAATTCGGTGGTGAGGAAGGCGAATTAGAAGATCGTGTCATGGATCTTGAAGACGCACTTGACGAATTAAAGGCAGAATTTGATGCTCTTATGTCAGATGGTGACGGCGAAGATGAGTTTGATGCCGATGATGTCGATGATGTCGATGATGTTGCCGATGATGGTGATGTAGCTGATGACATGGGTGACGATGAAGTGGCCGGTGACGACATGTCAATGATGCCTATGGAAGCTAAGAAGAAAGATGTCAAGGTAATGCCCAAGAAGGATGCTAAGAAAAAAATGACCGAAGCCGAACGTATTCGTGAATACGCTGAAAAAATTGGTGATGCTTTCCCCGGAAATCAGGGTAGCCCCAATGGTAGCATGGTGGGCACAGGGCACGGCACTGAAAAGCAAGGTGAAAAAAATACCAAAAGCGTAGTTGCTGGAAAAAACGACATGGGCGGAACAGCTCATAAATTTGATCAAGGTGGTGCGAATCAAGATCCAAGCGGAACACCAAGCAAGAACCCCAGTGGTCTATTAAAGCAAGGCGGTGAACTAATTGGTAAAGTACAAAATCGTCCAGGTGGCGATGCTGGAAAGACTGGTTACAAGTCCAGCGCCGGTAAAGAATATTCTAAAAACCACGGCGCAGAAGGGCAAACCACTTCAGGTAAAGTGACTGTAAACTCTAAGAGCGTAGTGAACAAATAATTTTTAATATGACAACATATCTCAGAGAACATCTTACTTTTGACAATGCCAGAATGGAAATTCTGGCAGAGGATACTCATGATGGTAAAGGTAAGAATCTCTGCATGAAGGGTATATTTATTCAGGGCGGTGTAAAGAATGCTAACCAACGAGTATACCCTACAGATGAGATAGGTCGTGCAGTACAAACAATAGCATCTCAGTTAAAAGATGGTTACAGTGTTTTGGGAGAATTAGATCATCCAGATGATTTAAAAATCAACTTAGACAGAGTGGCACACATGATAACTGATATGTGGATGGATGGCCCCAACGGGTTTGGTAAGTTGAAAATATTACCAACCCCCATGGGGAACCTAGTCAAGACAATGCTGGAAAGCGGTGTCAAGTTAGGGGTGTCTAGTAGAGGTAGCGGAAACGTTAACGAAAGTACTGGGCATGTTAGTGACTTTGAAATAGTCACAGTTGATATTGTTGCCCAACCCAGTGCACCAAACGCATATCCCAAAGTTATCTATGAAGGATTACTTAACATGCGTAATGGGCATAAGGTACTCGAGGTGGCTAGAGAAGCCGGGGCAAATCAAAAGGTACAAAAGTATTTGGTTGAGGAAGTAAAACGCCTTATCAGAGACTTAAAAATATAACAGGAGAAATGATCCATGTTTGAAGTTATCAAACCATTAATAGACAGCGGCATCATCAATGAAGAAACACGCAACGCTATCAGCGAAGCTTGGGAATCTAAATTAACTGAAGCTCGAGAGCAACTACGTGCAGAATTGCGCGAAGAATTCGCGGGTCGCTATGAACACGATAAAGGTGTAATGGTACAAGCTTTAGATAAAATGGTCACTGAAAGTCTGCAAAAAGAAATTCTAGAATTTTCGGAAGAAAAAAATCAGCTTGCTGCTGACAGAGTTCGCTTTAACCGTCGTATGCAAGAAAGCGCCGGTACTTTTGACAAGTTCCTATTGGGTGCTTTATCAAAAGAAATAAAGGAATTACATGAAGATCGCAAACAAGTTCAAAGCACCACACGTCGCTTAGAGCAGTTTGTAATCAACACACTAGCCGAAGAAATCAAAGAATTTGCCAAAGACAAACAAGATGTAGTTAACACAAAAGTTAAACTAGTAAAAGAAGCAAAGGTAAAACTAGCTCAATTACAGCGTAAATTTGTGGAATCCAGCGCCAAGTTAGTCAAGGAATCAGTGTCGAAGCATCTAAATTCAGAATTGACTCAACTTAAAGAGGATGTCCAAATTGCTCGTGAGAACAATTTTGGCCGACGTCTTTTTGAAGCATTTGCCAGTGAATTTGCAATCACTCATCTCAATGAGAATCAACAGATTGCCAAACTAACAAGCGCAATGGCGAAAAAAGAAAAACAGATTTCAGAAGCTAAAAAAATATTGGCTAAGAAGTCTGCTCTAATAGAGTCAAGAGACCGTGAGCTTAAAATCTTAAAAGAAACACAAGAGCGCAAAGAAACTCTAAATGAGTTACTGAAACCTCTTAACAAAGAGAAGCAAGCCGTAATGGTTCAGCTTCTTGAAAACGTGCAGTCTAGCAATTTGAAGGCTGCATTTGACAAGTATCTACCATCAGTTCTTACTAACTCACAAATGCCCAAAGCTGAAAAGCAAATGGTATCTGAGAGTCGTGTAGAAGTGACAGGTGATAAAACTGCTAAAGTCAACGCATCACCAGACTATAATAATGTAGTTGAGATAAAGCGTTTAGCAGGGCTTAAATAACCCTAATCAGGAGTAAAAATAAATGACACAAGCACTATTAGAAGGCCGTTGGGGCGAAACAAAAGACGCCCTGTTAGAAGGTCTTAGCGGTTCACGCAAAACCACAATGGGCGTTATCTTAGAAAACACCCGTAAACACTTGGCAGAAGCTGCCAGCGCAGGCGCAACAAGCGTGGGTAACGTAGCAACACTTAACCGTGTTATTCTACCAGTTATTCGTCGAGTTATGCCTACAGTTATCGCCAATGAACTAGTTGGCGTACAACCAATGACAGGACCAGTTGCTCAGATTCACACATTACGTGTGCGTTATGCAGAAACTGCCACTGCGACCAGCCCAAATGCAGGTTTCGGTGACAGCACAGCAGCAGGTGAAGAAGCATTGAGCCCATTCAAGATTGCAACTGCATACTCTGGTAGCTTGACTACTGGCCGTGCTAGCTCTGTAACTGCTCTAGAAGGCTTGCCAGGTCGTAAGATCAATGTGCAAATTCTAAAGCAAGTTGTTGAAGCAAAAACTCGTAAGCTCAGCGCTCGTTGGACTTTTGAAGCTGCACAAGATGCACAATCTATGCACGGTCTTGATATCGAAGCTGAAATTATGGCAGCTTTGGCTCAGGAAATCACAGTTGAAATTGATCAAGAAGTTCTAGCAAGCTTGCGCGCTCTAGCTGCAACTGACTACGCTTACGATCAAGCCAGCGTATCTGGTACAGCTACATTCGTTGGTGACGAACACGCCGCATTGGCAGTTCTTATCAATCGTTCAGCTAACTTGATCGCTCAGCGTACACGTCGCGGCGCAGGTAACTGGGCTGTGGTAAGTCCAGCTAGCTTAACCGTGCTACAAAGCGCAACAACCAGTGCATTTGCTCGCACTACAGAAGGAACTTTTGAAGCTCCTACAAACACTAAGTTTGTTGGAACCCTAAACAGTTCTATGAGAATCTATGTTGACAGCTATGCACCAGATACCCAGCCAGTGCTAGTTGGATATAAAGGATCCAGCGAAGCTGATGCTGCGGCATTCTACTGCCCATATATTCCTTTGATGAGCTCTGGAGTTGTGCTAGATCCCAGCACCTTTGAACCAGTCGTTGGCTTCATGACACGTTATGGATACGTGGAATTGACCAACACTGCATCTTCTCTAGGTAACGCTGGGGACTATGTAAGCGAAATTTCGGTAGCTAACCTATCGTTCCAGTAATATTAAACCTTAGTGTTTAATGTAAAAGCCCAGTAATTACTGGGCTTTTTTCTTGACGTTTGTATTGACTTTATTTGATTTTAATATATACTGTAACAAACTTCAAAAAGTCGTAGGGACATGAAACAGAAAATATTAGAAATAATTGCCAACAAACCCAAGAATTTTTCAAAAATCATAAAAAATGATTCAGAATTAAATACCTGGGTTGTAAGTAATTCCAAAGTGGTTTCTGTAAATTACTCTGAGATGATTTATAGTGCATTGCATGATGTGAACAACATCTGTGATTTAGGGGCTATCAAAAAGTTTAACTCAGTAAATCAGGGGTATAGGTTTTGTGGCGCAGCTGGGGTATGTATATGTGCTGCAAAAAGTGTATCAGAAAAGGTATCTTCCACAAAAAAGCAATATTCCGAACAAAAGAAAAAACATATTTCTCAAAAAAGGATTAAAACCACATTAGACAAATATGGCGTTACTAATAATGGCCAGACTTTGACAGCAAAAAATAAACACGAACAATATTACAAATCATTTATAAGAAAAACTAGACCAATCAAGCAAACTGCATTCCAAAAATTAAATAACAAATACAAATCTATTGCTTCAATTGAATTTGTAACCCCAGAATCTGAATATGAAGGAGTCAGCGGGCATGTACATTATCAATTTAAATGTTGCGAGTGCAATAATATTTTCAATGATTATATTGATAATGGGCATGTCCCCAAATGCAAAATCTGCAATCCTTATATGCCTTCGTATACTAGTAAACAGGAAAATGAGTTATATGAATATGTAAAATCTATTGTTGGGTCTAATGTACAAAAGTCTAATAAAAGTATAATTAATCCTTGGGAATTAGATATAGTAATCCCTGATTTAAAGATCGCCATAGAATATTGCGGATTATATTGGCATTCTGAAGCTCACAAAACCGATAAAAATTATCATATTAATAAGATGAATCTGTGCAATAGTAAGGGTTACCGATTAATTACCATATTCGAGGACGAATGGGTTCAAAGGCAGGATATTGTTAAAAGACGTCTAAATAATATCTTAGTAAGGGATACAAAAATATATGCCAGAAAATGCCAGGTTAAGACTATACCTATATCAACAGCCAAATATTTTATTCAGGATGTGCATATTCAAGGCAATGCTGTAGCAAAGATTGCTTATGGATGTTATTATAATGATCAATTGATTGCAGTTATGACTTTTGGTAAACCAAGATATGACAAAACCTCTGATTTTGAATTAATACGATACTGTAGTATTGGAACAGTGATAGGCGGCGCCAGTAAGCTATTTGCAGCGTTTTTAAAGGATTTTAAACCTAACAAAGTTATTTCCTACTGTGACATGAGATGGGGAACCGGCAATGTCTATAAAAAGTTAAAATTCAAATTATCACCTGACCATTTAAAACCCAGCTATGCTTATACTGATTTTGTTAACAGATATCACAGGTCTATATTTACTAAAAAAGCAATAGCTAAAAACATTGAGGATAATTCAAAAACTGAACACCAGATTATGCGCGAAAGAAAATTCTACAGGATATGGGATTGTGGGCATTCAAAATGGATTTACGATACCTCATTGGCTAATGACTAGTGGTCTAAAAAGTTAATGCTTCCTCATTGACTAGCACTGATAAAATTCTGGCTTTTTCTTGACTTAGTCAAAACTTATATTTTCCTGTCTTTGCATAAATACATATGTTCTATGTTAATGAGAATTCCCGTGAGAGCCACTCCGGGTTGCCTAGAACGCTACCACTACAAGGAAAAAGAAAATGGCAAAATTAAAAATAACGCAAGTCAACAGTGCAACTAACGCTCAAGTTGATAACTATATAAGTCCTATTACAATTAACGGTACTAACATTGGGGGTACAGGTGGTAATACTAGTATTACTACACCAGCGACTATTCGTGCAAGTTTTTATCTAGGAAGCACATTGTATACTGGTTATATTAAACAACAAAAGGGCGAAAGAAAACATAGAGTGGTTGACACAACTGGTGCCAATACAACAACAGCATCAATAGTTAATCTATTAGCATCAGAACTAAGCACCGCGAATACCATGACAATTTTGGCTAATGTCAACACGATTACCGGTGCAAACATTGCCAACGTGGGTGCTGCAACACCATTGGGTTTAACCAATCGCACCAGTGCGTATGTTACCTGGGTGTCAGGTAATGTAACAGGATATGCTACTCCCAGTGTTAACCATCAATTATCTGGTACGGGTTTAACAGGCAACGTAACCGTAGTTGCTGTAAATTCGTCTACAAATGTTACCGTAAGCTGTACTACACAAACAGTCACTAATGCTCAGGCTAACATAGGTGAAACATTCAATGTAAAAACCCTTACAAATAAATATGTAACCGATTGGGCTAATACAAAATGGCGTTATTATCTAGGCGCTCCTTACACAACAGGTGCAGCAGTATTGGCTAGTCAGCCAGCCTGGCAAGCAGTTACATTGGTTCGTGTTGATAACGCTTAATTTTGACACAACACAAGCATGAAAATAGGCTGATTTCAGCCTATTTTCTTGTTACTTGTGATTAAATTTTTTCTGGCTAAATACATTAACTGGAACAAAACATGAGTGCGACTAAACGAATTTCTACAGGCGACTATACTATCAGTACTTTGCCAGCTGAGGGTAACCCCACTGGTAATGTGATAGTCAATACAAATACTTTTAGGATCAACGGTAATATATATGTCAGCGGCAATACTTTTGCTAATCTAGACACGATACAACCTGTGATAAATCTAAATGCCAATTTAAGTCCCACAAATAGCCCTTATTCGGGCAGCAGCGGTATAAATGTTATTCGAGGTACACAACCAACAACATCATTTTATTGGAATGAAACCGGGACATTTGCTGGGCAGTGGACATTAACTGATGCATCTGGCGCACAAGGCCCAATTGTCACTAGCTTTAATGCAAAAATTGCAGAAACTACCAATACACCCTCTTATAATCCAGGGTATGTAACAATTACTGGGTTTACATCTAAATTAGGTAAAAGCGGATTGTATGTCAATTCCGGAAACAAAATTGGAGAATTGGCCACAGCAGCAGCCGCACTAAAATACTCAATTATTTTTGGATAATCACATGTCACTACAAAATACTTTAATAACAACCACAGCAGCTAATATATTTGTGAGTTCGGCGAATACCGCCATTACTGCAATATATATTGCAAATTATTCAACCTCTGCCAATGTGACTTTCAATTTATACGCAGTCCCCAGTGGTGGCACGCCATCGAATACCAATAAAATATACACCAACGTAGTGGTAGTAGCGGGGGATACATATGTAATTAATTCTGAGAGATTGCTTTTAGATGTTGGTGATACAATTCGCGCAAATGCCAATGCAAACACAGTATGTACATCCACAGTAAGCTTTACTACAATTTAACAAAGGCCAAAAAATGGGTAGACTAATAAAACAATCGTCACTGTCAGCATATTCTGTTAAATCCAACGACAGCCCAGTGCTAACTGTGGCAAACAGTAATTTCTCCAATACATTATATGTGGCAAAAAATGGATCGGATTCAAATGATGGTAAAAGTCTAGCCACCCCATTCCTAACTATTAAAGCAGCTATGGCCGCAGCAACCAGTGGTACAGCAGTTAAAGTGGCCAGCGGATCTTATACCGAAATAAATCCAGTGACTATACCTGCTAATGTGGCTCTAATGGGCGAAGACCTACGTACAGTGTTTATAACACCTGCCACTCCAAGTTCCGATTTGTTTTATTTAAATGCAGGAACATATGTTTGGGGTATAACAGTAAAAGATTATTTGGCTAATTGTTTTTCTTATCCACCTGGTGGCGGATTAACCGTTTATATCAGTCCATATATACAAAATATAACCAGTAAAACAACTACCGGTACTTGCGTTTTAATTGATGGTAGTTTAAGTACATCAGACTCAACCAAAGGCATGATCTTAGGGTTTATGACTATTATTAATACTGGTGGAGTGGGGGTAAAATTAATCAATCAAGCCTATAGCCAAATGGTTAACATTTATACCATTGCTACCGATGTTGGGATCAAGATTGAAAGTGGTAGTTTTGCTACCGTAAACGGCAGTGATTGCAGCATAGGCAATTATGGTATTTGGGCAGATGGTAAAGTTGCTTTATATACCGGTACGGTATTAAATGCTGTTCAAGCTGGTAACACTTCGGTGACATTATCTGGAATGAGCAGCTTTCCAAGAACAAACAATGGGCTATTAATTGGTAGCGACCCAAATCTTTATTTTATAAGTACTTTTTCAAACATAGGAGCAAATACCTGGCAAATCAATGTAACTTCTAGATTTGGTAATTCATTTGCAGGTGGCACAAGCGCAACCGGTTATGCAGTAAGTACAGTAAGTGCCAGTGGACACACTATGGAATATGTTGGCGCAGGGACAAATCCCGCAACGGCGTTACCTCAATATGGTGGTATTCCTGTCCCAGCCAATGAAGTGGTTCAAACCAATGGTGGTAGAGTGAATTTTACTAGTACAGACCAAAAGGGAGATTTTCGAATCGGTACAGGGTTAACCATGGTTAGAGCCACTGGAACTATTGAAGGGGATGACTTTAATCGAAGTCTATTTGCTGTACTGACCCCGTATATATTAAGCATTGAAGGATAATAAATGGCAACTCCATTAAATACGTTTAAAACAGTAACAGCTAATTTAACAACAACTAGCGCGACGATTTACACTACACCATCCAATACAACAACAATTGTATTAATGGCGCAAGTGGCTAACATCACCAATACTTCCGCTAACGTTACTGCTAATCATTACGATGGCAGCAGCGTAACCACTGAGTTGGTTAAAAATTTTGCAATACCCGGCGCTGACGCAGCAGGTTTGCTAACTGGTAAGTTAATTTTACAAGCAGGGCAAAGTTTTACCGCGAACGTCAGTGCAAATAACGCTTTAAAGTTAACTTTAAGTTTATTAGAGACAATATAAAATGACTAAACGTATTAGTAATAATTTACTCAGCGGTAAAGTACCCAAAACACCCAGTGCCAGTGTACCATCAGATAGATATACTTGGCTTAGATTAAATGATGCCGAACCTGATTTAGGAGTACCAGCAGCAAATAATTACGTATTGATGGGAAATATCGATGGTTCTCGACGATGGGTGACAAGTCCAACTGGTGTACAAGGGCCACAAGGACCACAAGGACCAGCTGGTGGGCCTCAAGGTCCCCAAGGTCCAACCGGTCCACAAGGGCCCCAAGGACCACAAGGAATAGGTCCACAAGGCCCACAAGGACCAACCGGTCCACAAGGACCACAGGGTACAGGAACTCAAGGGCCACAAGGGCCCCAAGGACCCACCGGCCCACAAGGTCCGCAAGGGGTAGGACCACAAGGTCCACAAGGTCCACAAGGTACAACAGGTACACAAGGACCACAAGGACCTCAGGGATCAGGACCACAAGGGCCTCAAGGTCCCCAAGGTCCAACCGGTCCACAAGGGCCGCAAGGCCCATCAGGGGCTGGCACACAAGGACCTCAAGGTCCAACTGGTGTACAAGGGCCGCAAGGAGTTGGCCCGCAAGGACCAACCGGATCACAAGGCCCACAGGGCCCACAAGGACCCAGGGGTCCACAGGGCCCACAAGGGTCACCTGGCGATTCTGGTATACAAGGACCAACCGGATCACAAGGTCCACAGGGCCCACAAGGACCCAGGGGTCCACAGGGCCCACAAGGTGACCAAGGTGTGCAAGGCCCAACTGGACCAGGTGGTGGCACAGGATCACAAGGTCCACAGGGCCCACAAGGGCCGCAAGGACCAATTGGTCCAATAGGTAATATTGGCCCACAAGGGCCACAGGGGCCCATTGGGCCAGGTGGTGGCACAGGATCACAAGGTCCACAGGGCCCACAAGGGCCGCAAGGACCAATTGGTCCAATTGGCCCACAAGGTCCAACTGGTGTACAAGGCCCACAGGGTCCAAGCGGTGGTGGTGGTAGCCAAGGTCCACAGGGCCCACAAGGTCCAACGGGACCACAGGGACCACAAGGTCCAATTGGTCCAATTGGGCCCATAGGAAATCAAGGTCCACAAGGCCCAGCCGGTGGCCCACAAGGTCCACAGGGCCCACAAGGTCCAACGGGGCCACAGGGTATACAAGGTAATGCAGGCCCCCAAGGTCCACAGGGTGACCCAGGTGGCCCACAGGGCCCACGTGGCCCACAAGGTCCACAAGGGCCAATTGGTCCAATTGGCCCACAAGGTCCGCAAGGGCCAATTGGCCCAATTGGTCCAATTGGCAATACAGGGCCACAAGGCCCAACCGGTCCAATTGGTCCAATTGGCAATACGGGACCACAGGGCCCAACCGGACTTACGTCATTGGCGACCCCAATTAATATTGGTGGTGTGTATGGTTGTACTTCTACTGCACTAACTGGGTCGGCAGCATTGGGCTATCAAGCATTACGTAATAGCACAGGTAATAACAACATAGCAATTGGTGCTAGTGCATTATACTCAAATACCACTGGTTGTAGAAATACTGCGGTAGGTACTTGTGCATTAGTTCTAAATACCATTGGCTATGATAATACCGCTTTAGGTGACGGTGCAATGTATTGCAATACCACTGGTCGTGAAAATACGGCAGTAGGGCAAAGTGCATTGTTCAGGAACTCTGGTGGCTACGGTAACACAGCTTTGGGTATATGTGCACTGCGATGCAATTTGGCAAATAACAATACTGCTGTTGGTGAGCGAGCGTTGACTCTAAACGGCTCAGGCTATCAAAATGTTGCTATTGGTAATTCCACACTTTATAATAACACACAAGGGTATAATAATATTGCATTGGGACAATCGGCATTGTATGTCAATACCACTGGCTATTATAATACTGCTATAGGCCCATCAGCATTATATAACAACAGCTTTGGAAACAACAATATTGCCCTAGGTTTCAGTGCAATGAAAGACAACACCACAGGCTATCAAAATATTGCCATTGGTCATCTAGCTCTAGCTTGCAGTGTAACAGGAGTATCTAATATAGCTATTGGCTTTAGTGCCATGTGTAAAAGTGCCGGTGGATTTTATAATATTGCAATAGGTAATAATTCTTTAGCTAATATACAAAAACCTTATAATATTGCTATTGGGGATAGCGCCCTATGTGCAACCACCACAGGATTACACAATGTTGCAGTTGGTATAAGTGCGTTAACAGTTAATACTACAGGTTGCTATAATATTGCTATTGGTAGCTATGCATCGTATTATAATTCTAGGGGAAACTGCAATACCGCACTTGGATCTAGCTCTCTATATAACAATAGTATCGGCAGTAATAACACTGCGATAGGATTTCAGGCATTGTATTGCAACACTACTATATCCATGAACACTGCTATAGGTGCTAGTGCTCTTTACTACAATACTACGGGCTATGGTAATACGGCAGTGGGTGCATTTGCTTCATTCAACAATATTTACGGTAACTATAATGTCGCTATTGGATCATGTGCGTTACTTGCCAATACCACTGGTAGCAGTAACACCGCCATTGGGGTTAATGCATTGCGATGTAACCTCAGTGGTTTTACTAACACCGCTCTAGGTTATGCCGCTTTGAAGTGTAATACAACCGGAACCTCTAACTTAGCTGTGGGTGATAGTGCCCTATGTGCTAATTCAATTGGTTATAATAATACCGCTGTTGGGTCATATGCATTGGGTGCAAATACTACGGGTACAGATAATGTGGCAGTGGGGAGGTTTTCATTATATAGTAGCACCATTGGTACTTACAATATTGCTGTTGGGGGCAATGCCCTATACACGAATACAACAGGTGCCTGCAATGTTGCTATAGGGCATAACTCATTAAACTGGAATTCAATTGGCCATAACAATATTGCTGTTGGGCATCTAGCCTTGGCTGCGAACACAAATGGCTACGGAAATGCGGCGCTAGGTACTAACGCCCTATCAACCAATACCATAGGGTATTACAATACAGCAATGGGTAAATGTGCATTGTGTGGAAACACATATGGTTGGGGTAATACCGCTTTGGGGCTGGCGGCTTTGTCTTGTAATACGATCGGATGCCGTAATACTGCTATAGGTTTTACTGCAGGTAATAGCCTGGTATCTGGCATCAATAATACCTTTTTAGGCGCTGGCTCATACCCAGCAGCAACTAATTCAAGTAATTCGATTAATTTAGGTGACACTAACATAACAGTATTACGTGCACAAGTAACTTCTATTACCTTTTTATCGGACTCACGTGATAAGAAAGATATTGAACCAATTCCACTGGGATTAGAATTTATACGTGAACTGCGTCCTGTTAAATTTACTTGGGCGATGCGTGATGGTGCCAAAGCGGGAATCAAAGAAGCTGGTTTTATAGCACAAGAATTGCTGGAAGTCACTGAGCGATATGGTATCAAAGATTGGTTATCATTAGTTCTGGAAGATAATCCAGAACGATTGGAAGCTACTCCAGGTAAGTTGTTACCGGTTATTGTCCGAGCAATTCAGGAATTAGACACCAAAGAGCTATCTTTAGAGGATAAAGTGCTGGATTTGCAAAAACAAATTTTGGATTTGCAAAATCAAATTGATAAATTGAAAACAAGACTAAGTGGTTAACCCAAATCTAAGATTTGACGCTCTAGTGAAAAACACTAGAGCTGTCTCATTGTCTGAGCTAAATACATAAAGGCATGAAAGAACGCGGTAAATGACCCAGCAAATTATTAATTTAGGTAATGGTCCAGACACTCAAACGGGTGACACAGTTCGAGCCGCGTTTACAAAAGTAAATGACAATTTCACAGAACTTTACACAGTTTTTGGGTCCAATGGTGGCACCGATTTAATTGGCAATACCATAACTGCCAATACATTTGTTACAACTGGTAATATACGTACTGGCAATTTATTTGCCTACGGGAATATAGAAACTCTGGGAAATAGTGTTGCCAGTGGATTCTTTTATCCCAATGGTGTTTCAGTATTTGGGGCAATTGGGGGTAATTTAACACCCTCGCCCAATAATACCTACACTATAGGTACAGTAAACAATCAATGGTCCTCAGCTTACATAGGGTCAAATCTTATATTAGCTGGGTCACTAATTACAACAATAGACGATAAATTATATGTAAACGGGGCTCTGGTATCGGGTAACTACAGTAATGCCAACGTTGAGGCTTACTTACCTGGATATTTAACTAGTTATTTGCCTAATTATTCTGGTAATTTAAGTTCGATTAATTCGTTAACAGTTAGCGGTATAAGTTCATTGGGTTCAGTGGCCAATTTACATCTCAGTGGTGGTGCCTACGGGTATACAATAATTACAGATGGCATGGGCAACCTAAGCTGGGGCCCAACAACTGGCGGAAATGTTGGAAATCTAGCCATATTTGTTGATGACTTTATTGGTACAGGTAGCCAATCCGTATTCACTTTATCTACTAGACCACCCAACATTAATTATACCACTGTGGTTATTGATGGCGTGGCTCAACTTAGAACATCATACACATTAAATAACTCTAATATACAATTTTCAGAAGCACCGCCACCACTGTCAACAATAGAGGTACAAACATTACTAGCAGGGGTCGGGCCACAAGGCCCACAAGGCCCAGCCGGTGGTCCACAAGGTCCACAGGGCCCACAAGGTGTTCAGGGCCCACAAGGGGTAGGACCACAAGGCCCACAGGGCCCAACTGGTGTTCAAGGTCCAACTGGTGTTCAGGGCCCACAAGGGGTAGGACCACAGGGTCCACAGGGCCCAACTGGTGTTCAAGGTCCAACTGGTGTTCAAGGTCCACAAGGAATTGGTGTACAAGGGCCACAAGGCCCACAGGGTCCAACTGGTCCGCAGGGAAGCCAAGGCCCACAAGGAATTGGTGTACAAGGGCCACAAGGCCCACAGGGCCCACGTGGTCCACAAGGTCCACAAGGGCCAATTGGGCCAATTGGCAACACAGGACCACAAGGCCCACAGGGTCCAACTGGTCCGCAGGGAAGCCAAGGCCCACAAGGAATTGGTGTACAAGGACCACAAGGCCCACAGGGTCCAACTGGCCCCCAGGGCCCAATTGGGCCAATAGGTAATACTGGTGCACAGGGTCCACAAGGGCCAGCAGGCGGACCACAAGGACCACAAGGTCCACAGGGACCAGCCGGTAGCACTAATTTAATCTTTGCCAACAACAATACTACTACCACTACACTGTATCCAGTAATGGTTGGGGCTGTGGGTTCAGATCAAACTGCAAATGTGTCATCTACTGCTTTATATTTTAATGCGGTTACCAGCAATTTATCTTTGTCAGGCAATTTATTAGTAAATAGAACTATCTATGGTAATATAATTGTTAGTTCCCCATTACGATCCGTTACGTCAAACAGCACAATAACCTCTAATGATGCAGTAATTTTTGCAAATGGTACATTAACTCTTACATTGCCTACAGCTTCGATAAATACAGGTATAAACTTTGAAATTAAGAATATAGGAACGGGGCAGGTAACAGTAGTGGGTACAGGAGCAGAAACTATAGATGGTTATGCAAATATGATAATGACAGAGCAAAACTCAATGATGGGTTTAATATCCAATGGTAGTAATTGGAATATATTTTAGGAAAAATAATGGCATATTTTGAAACAACAAAGGTCAAGGATAGTTCGGGGAATCTGATAAACCCAGCTACTCAGGAAACTCTGGCTAATATCAATTCCAAATTAACTACTCCTATTAGTGTATCACCTAGTAATGACGCTCAAGGACAAATTTTTAGGTCAGCAGCGGGCAGCATTGATGAGCAGATAATATTATTACGCAGAATGCTTAAACTAATGGAATCTCAAAATGCCACAGATGCGGGTAATCGTCAACGTATTACCTTAGACTCGATTGCTTCGGCATTGACTTTGGCAACAGTTTCGACTGTAACCACGGTATCCACAGTTACGGCAGTTACTGGTATCACCAATGCGTTACCCGCAGGAACTAATAATATAGGCAGTGTTAACTTGAGTGGTGTTGATCAACGACAATTCATTGATGTATCCAGAACTTCCTACAACACTGGTATACGCAGTAAACTAACATTTACCTAAAAGAATAAGGAATAGCATAATATGGCTTTATCAGCAAATCAATTAAGAAAACAAGTAGACTTACCTACATGGGAATGGCTACGATTTTCTCCGGTAGTTCCCTCTGCTGGTTTATCGTGCTCATGTGTAGCAGACACCTCACAGTTTAATGAAAACTCTGGACGTTACATCTATTACCTTCTAAACGCCACTAACTTTTGGAGATATGACACCATTGCTGATACTTATGAACAATTGGCATCTCCTCCTCAGGCACCCCTAACAGCATCAAGTATGCGTTTTTCGGGCGCACAAGGCTACTATAATCGTGTAATTTCTGCTACGACAACAACATTTACAACTGGACTCCCATTTGGCGGTTCAGCAGTTGGTTATAAAGTTCGTATTGTAAGTGGTCGTGGTGCTGGCCAAGAACGTGTTATTACAGCAGTTAGTGATCCTGTTGTAGCAGATTTCGGTGGTGCAACAGCAGGTTCAACAACATCATTAACTGATACCGCCAAGACTTGGACTTCGGGTTATGTTGGTGTCACAGCCAACGTCAATGGTTGGGTTGGATATGTTGTACGTACACTATTCGGTACTGGTGCTAACCAAGTTCGTAAGATATTATATAATTCGGCCACAGTGTTAACTACTGGCGATATTAACTTTTACCAAAATGATCCTTTTGCTAATAACACTATGACTGCGCCAGCGGCCGGTACTGTTTATCAAATTGAGTCTTCAGTTTGCACTATTGATACTGCCTGGGATGTAACACCTGATAATACCAGTAGATTTGTCATTCAAAGTGGGGCAATTTGGTTAGTATCAGGCGCAGCCGCTACACCATTCTATACCATGCAATACTATGATGTGTTGCATGACACGTGGTATTCTAAAGCTGCTGCAACTAACATGGTTGTTGCCGCTCCTACAGAGATAAGTATTGAACGAATGACTGAAAACTCTTCTCTCTGGGTTCAAAGCATTGCAACTGCTGGTACTACAACTACTTTAGCTGATAGTACTCAAAACTGGGCAGTTAACCAGTGGGCTGGCTATGAGTTGTATATTTACAGTGGAACCGGTCGTGGGCAGATTGTAGTTATTACAAGTAACACAGCTAATACACTCACATTCTCTGCTATCACTACAGCACCTGATACAACATCTAGATATCAGATAATAGGTTACGATGGTGGTAAATCCAGTGGTTCTAACTTATATAACACGATTAATGACACCACTAAATCTTGGACTGCAAATCGCTGGACTAATTATGCTGTGCGTATTTTATTTGGTACTGGTGCAGGACAAGTTCGACAGATATTATCAAATACAACTACAGCGCTAACGGTATATTCACCTTGGCATATTTTACCAGATACAACATCAGTATATGTAATCCAAGGTGCCAGTGACACCATGTATATTGGTTGGGGTGGTTCATCCGAAGTTTTCATGCACCATGCTGGTAACATTGATATGTTAACTCATGGCAGAATGTATGAAACAGGTATAGCTAGTATTGCATGTGCATTGCTTTCTGACGCAAACCATACTATATATGAGCAAATGCCGTTTTCGATAACATCTCTTGCTGGAACCACAACAATCACAGCTACGACTACACAAGCACATAATTTTAAAGTTGGTCAATACGTAAGTATACGTGGTGTAACATCAGCAGCCGCAGATCAGTATAACATCACAGGTTTAGTACAAATTGTAACCGTACCTTCGACCACAACTTTCACTTACACTCCAAATGCGGCAGGTACTGGTACTTATGCGTATCTGACAGCTCTATCTACGTCTAACATTTCAGACGCAAGTAAGGATTTTAGAGATAATGCATCCTCAGGCACAAATACCTCTATCACTTTTGCTCGAGCCACTCCCACTAATATCAATGGTTGGTATGCATCTGGTACAAACATAACTCCAGGTGCAATAGTTACAGCAGGTGCCGGTACAACAACAGTGACACTATCAACAGGTGCAGCAGTTCCAAGCGGTGTTATTACATTCTCGCCTTGGGGTCCTAACACCGCAATTACAAGTGCGTTCTCATCTGGCGGCGGCGCTGGTGTTGCAACAGTAACAATGACGGCCAACACTTCTTCATTGATAACCGGTTGGTATGCAGTGGGTACAGGTATTGCGATTGGTACAACCGTCACAAGTGGTGCTGGTACAGCAACAATTACACTATCTAATGCATGTACTGGTATCGTATCAGGTAATATTACTTTCTACCCACCAAACGTAGCAGGTCGTCAAATTGTATCAGCCACAGCAGCTCCTGTGGCTACAACAGGTTTACAAGCCACTCAGCTAATGCAAGCTACAAGTTCTGGTGTTGGTGGTGGTACTATGGGTTTCATCGCTGCTCTAGGTACAGCACCAACAGGTGCTATTAGCAGATATGTAATAACAGCAAAAGAGTTAATAGGTGCAGCAATGGACCAAACAACCACTACATATAATGCTGGTGTTGCAACAGGTGGCTCTACAACAACATTGGTGGATGCCAGTGCATTTTGGGCTACTGCAACCGGTACAGGCTCTGCACAAGGTACCACAATTACCTTAAGTGCTGCGGCTCCAGGCAATGTAAACGGATGGTATGTAACTGGTACAGGTATTAATACCGGTGCTAAAATTATTTCTGGTGCAGGCACAACAACACTTACCGTTGACGTTGCTCACTCAGGTGCAGTGTCTGGTACAATTACTTGTGCAGCCTGGAACCAATCATTGGTTGGTAGAAGGATCAAAGTACAAAGTGGTGCTACTGGTCTGAATCAGGAGTTGGTTATTACTGCTGTTGCCCCAACAACCGGCACACTTACCTTTGGTTTGGCCACCGCCCCATTGGCCAACGTTGCAGTTTACTCATTACTATCTATTCCAGTTAAAGGGGCCGGACATGAACTAGTTTGGGCGTCAGCTAATACACCAGCTGCAACTAAGGGTAGATATCTCTGGATGCCTCGTTGCGGTGCCTCTGTGGGTATTGACAGACTTGACCTCACCACTGATCGTGTTGTTTTAACATATCTAATACCTTTTACTGAAACACTGGGTTCTGGGTCTATGTTTGCTTATGATGGTGGTGACAGGATATACTTTACAAAAGACGTAACCCAAAGGCTATATTACCTTGACGTCAATACAAATTGGGTTCACGGTGCAGGGATATTCCCCTATGTGGCTGGTACCGCAGGTATTGGCAATAAGATGGAAATCTTTGTAACTGTTGATGGTTTAAAATATCTATGGGTAAATCGACAACAGCAACAAGAACATTTCCGAGAGCTATTATTCTTTTAAAGAGGCAAGTTAATGAAATTACAGGATATCTTAATTATAATGCAAAATAGATTGCTGAATCTTACCGAAGCAAGAAAATCTGCACTAAGTACTGGCAATTTGGAAATGTTAGCAAACATTGATGCTGATATAACTTCAACTGAACTTACAGTGCAGCAATTAAAAGACGCTTTAGTTTAAATTTTGATAAAACAACAAAACACATGATAAAACATCTAATCATGTGTATAACCTCTTTTGGAAAAAAACTCGACTATAGATACATTTACAATTCGGTGCTAAATATACAAAAAGGATAATCGATGTCTCTAACCAAGGTACCTGGTAGTCTAATCTCCAGCAATAGTAATGTTGTATTAAATACTGCAACCACCAATACACTAACTACTAATGTAGCAAATATTACTTCATTGACTGCACAAACCGTGATATCTACGGGGAATATTAGTGCAGCTGGATTTTTCTATTCCAATGGTTCACCAATGGGTTCCGGTGGGATAAATGCAGTCAGCTTGATAAACAATGCCAATGTTACAAGCAATGTAATATCAAATGTAGATACTTTAAGGTTTGATGTTGAGTCAGGCTTTGACGTTCTCGATCTAGGTGCCGGCGCAGTTAAAATTGCCATGAATTCCACCTTTAAGTATTGGGTTACCCCAGGTGGCACAGCTAATCTAGTAGCTCATGGATTGGATACTGTAGAATTTATTGCAGGTGACAATATCACCATAACATTAGATGGCAATCAAAATCCACAAACAATTAGGTTTGACGTTCAGAATAGTGCTGGGGCACAAGGACCACAAGGCCCACAAGGTTTACGTGGTATTCAAGGTATACAAGGTGATGAAGGACCACAAGGCCCAACTGGCCCTATAGGGCCAATAGGTCCCTTAGGCAATGAAGGACCACAAGGTCCAACTGGACCTATTGGCCCAGTTGGACCACCGGGCATTACCGGTGCACAAGGCCCAACTGGTCCACAGGGCAGTCAAGGTCCAACTGGACAAACCGGACCTCAAGGTCCCACTGGCCTTCAAGGTCCACAAGGACCAACTGGTCCGCAGGGAAGCCAAGGGCCACAAGGAATAACAGGTAATACTGGCCCACAAGGACCTCAAGGACCTTCGGGGTCAGGTGGGGGAACAGGTGCACAAGGACCACAAGGACCAACTGGTCCACAGGGATCGCAAGGACCACAGGGTCTAACAGGTAACACTGGTGCACAAGGACCACAAGGTCCAACTGGACCAATAGGTAATACAGGTGTACAAGGACCACAGGGCCCACAGGGTCTAACAGGTAACACTGGTGCACAAGGACCACAAGGACCAACTGGTCCACAGGGATCGCAAGGCCCACAGGGAACTGGCGTACAAGGACCACAAGGACCAACTGGTCCTCAGGGATCGCAAGGCCCACAGGGAACTGGCGTACAAGGACCTCAAGGTCCAACTGGTCCACAGGGATCGCAAGGCCCACAGGGAACTGGCGTACAGGGACCACAAGGCCCTCAAGGCCCAATAGGTAATACTGGTCCACAGGGACCACAAGGTCCTTCGGGGTCAGGTGGGGGTACAGGTGCACAAGGTCCACAAGGTCCCACTGGTGCACAAGGGCCTCAAGGACCAACTGGCCCAATTGGCCCAATAGGTAATACTGGCCCACAGGGCCCAACTGGTCCAATTGGACCAATAGGTAATACTGGTCCACAAGGACCTCAGGGCCCAACTGGTACACAAGGCCCTCAAGGACCTTCGGGGTCAGGTGGGGGAACAGGTGCACAAGGACCACAAGGACCAACTGGCCCTCAGGGTCCTCAAGGCCCAATAGGTAATACTGGCGCACAAGGGCCACAAGGTCCAACTGGTCCAATAGGTAATACTGGTGCACAGGGGCCACAAGGTCCAACAGGTCCACAAGGACCACAAGGCCCTTCGGGGTCAGGTGGGGGAACAGGTGCACAAGGACCACAAGGACCACAAGGTCCAACTGGTCCAATAGGTAATACTGGCGTACAAGGACCACAAGGACCAACTGGCCCTCAGGGCCCTCAGGGTCCAATAGGTAATACTGGTCCACAAGGCCCACAGGGCCCCACAGGATTAGGATATGATGGTGTAACATCCACTACAACAGCTACACCGGCATCAACTGGTACCATAACATTAACCACCAATAAACAAGGAGCATTTGCGTCTGGTTCAAGAGTACGTGCTGTCAATACAACTTCAAACTTTTTTGAAGGAACAGTTACAATTACAGGTGGTACTTCTTTTGCAATAAGTGCAGACTATAATATAGGTACAACACTAGCCAGTTCTTGGACCATTGTGGATGTTGGGGTACGTGGACCACAAGGCCCACAGGGGCCACAAGGTCCAACTGGTCCAATTGGTCCAATAGGTAATACTGGCCCACAGGGGCCACAAGGTCCAACTGGTCCAATAGGTAATACTGGCCCACAAGGCCCTCAGGGTCCAACTGGTCCAATAGGTAATACTGGCCCACAAGGGCCACAAGGTCCAACTGGTCCAATTGGTCCAATAGGTAATACTGGTGCACAGGGGCCACAAGGTCCAACTGGTCCTCAGGGTCCTCAAGGCCCAATAGGTAATACTGGTGCACAGGGGCCACAAGGTCCAACTGGTCCAATTGGTCCAATAGGTAATACTGGCCCACAGGGGCCACAAGGTCCAACTGGGCTAACGTCGACGGCTACCCCAACTACTTTAGGTGGCGTTTTTGGATATACAACTGGGTTGGGCAATACTAGTATAGGTTGCTGTGCAGGTAATACCACACAGACTGGTTCTAATAATTTTGCAGTTGGATGCCTAGCACTCTACGGCAACACCACTGGCAGAGATAACTTTGCTCAAGGATATCGGGCGCTCTACAGCAACACTACTGGCAATGATAACTTTGCTCAAGGATATCGGGCGCTCTACGGCAACACTACTGGTTCGAATAACTTTGCTCAGGGTTGTAAAGCACTCTACTGCAATACAACTGGTTCGTCTAATTTTGCTCAAGGCATTGTAACCCTCAAATGCAACACTACTGGTCGTAATAACATAGCTATTGGAGAAGCTGCACTCTACGGCAATACTACTGGTTCGAATAACTTTGCTCAGGGTTTTAGTGCACTCAGATGCAACACTATTGGTAATAATAATACTGCTATTGGGTGTTTTGCACTGAACAAAAACACCACTGGTTGTCATAATTTTGCTCAAGGATATAACTCACTCTACGGCAATACTACTGGATGTAATAACTTAGGTATTGGAAATCAGGCACTCTTCAACAACACCACTGGTAATAATAATTTTGCTATTGGATTATATGCACTCAGATGCAACACCACTGGATCAGACAGCATAGCAATTGGGCTTTGTGCATTATTCTTCAGCAATGCCGCAGGTAATAATATAGCTATTGGTCGCGAAGCACTGTCAAAGACCACGACCGGTTTATGCAACACTGCTATTGGTTTATGTGCATTAGCTAGTAATACTACGGGTAATGCTAATACTGCTTTTGGGACATGTGCATTAAGGCTAAACACTATTGGTAATGGTAATACGGCTATAGGTTACGGGGCATTACCCAAAAATACCACTGGATGTAATAATATAGCTATAGGTAATGTAGCGTTATACGGCAATACAACTGGTTCCGGTAATGCTGTTGTGGGATATGGGGCGGCAGTTAATAACACTTCGGGTAGGTGTAATGCTACTCTGGGATTTTACGGATTACGCCAAAATACCTCGGGTTGCAATAATATTGCATTTGGGGCTCAGTCACTGTATTCAAATACAACTGGATCAGACAGCATAGCAATTGGGCTTTGTGCATTATACAACAGCAATGCCGCAGGTAATAATATAGCTATTGGTCGCGAAGCACTATCAATGACCACGACCGGTGTATGCAACACTGCTATTGGTTATTGTGCATTGGCTAAGAATACCACCGGTTATGGAAATACTGCTATAGGAAACTTGGCATTATGCAGTAACATCTATGGTTATAATAATACTGCTGTTGGCGCTGGTACATTAATATCTAATACCTCAGGAGTGGGAAATATAGCCACAGGATTTTGTGCATTAAGAAACAATACCACAGGCAGCTATAATTTGGCTGTGGGTCATAATGCTATGTATAGCAACACCGGCGGCCTGGGCATCGCTCTAGGTACGTGCGCGTTGTACGCTAACACTACCGGTCTGTATAATATCGCTATTGGTGGTTGCGCGCTGAAACTAAGTACAGTCTCTTGCTATAATATAGCTATTGGCCAAAGTGCATTAGAGAACAGTACAGCAGGTAACCAAAATTTGGCAATAGGCACCAACAGCTTACGCAATAACGCTGGCAGTAATAATGCGGCTCTAGGTTTTAACGCAATCTACGGCAACACTGCTGGTAATAATAATACTGCTATTGGTTGCCGGGCACTCTGCTGCAACTCCACTGGATCAAATAACTTCGCACAAGGTGCTTTTGCACTGAGCAAAAACACCACTGGCTCTAACAACTTTGCTCAAGGATATCTAGCGCTCTACTGTAACGCCACCGGGACTAATAACACAGCGATAGGATGTAATGCAATGTATGCCTCATGTGCGGGTAAAAATAACATCGCCATCGGGTATTGTGCAGGTTATAAAAATATTGTCGGTAGTAATAATATTGCATTGGGTGAAAATGCCCTTATTAATGAATCAATATTAGGAACTTTTGGTGCATTGGTCCCTGGATCTGGATATCAAAATGGCACTTATAATAATGTTACTTTAACCTTATCGTCTGGGCCAGCGCCATTGTTGTTTCCAACTGCAAATATTACTGTGGCGGCGGGTGCAGTATCAACTGTCACAGTTAACTCTCCAGGGGCAAGTATTGATTCCACTACTATATTTACGGCCCCCAATACTAGTCTGGGTGGAACTGGATCTGGTTTCACGGTTGGGGTGGGGACTTTAATTTCTGGTAATAATAATTTTGCTGCTGGAGCATGCTCGTTAAACAAAAATAATGGTGGATGCCATAATTTTGCTCAAGGATACAGGGCACTAACATCAAATACATCGGGGTCCAATAATTTCGCACAGGGTTACAAGTCTCTATTTTCAAACGCCACTGGAGTTAATAACTTTGCTGTGGGGTATTGTGCTTTGTATTCAAATATTACCGGGTCCAATAACTTTGCTGTAGGATATTGTGCACTAGCATTAACTGTTTCAGGATCTAACAATTTTGCCCAGGGGTATAGATCATTATCAGCCAATACCACTGGTGCTAATAATTTTTCTATGGGGTCGTTTTCTTTGGCTGTGAATACTACTGGGTCCGTTAATTTGGCAATAGGAAATTGCTCGCTACCAAGTTTAACTTACGGTTCTAATAATATTGCCATTGGTTATTGTGCTTTGCTGAGCAATTCCACTGGTTGTAATAATACGGCAATCGGATTTCGAGCTTTGGGTATAGATACCTATGGTATTGATAACGTGGCGATTGGGTTCAATACCTCCAGTCAAAATTTGAATGTCAGAAATAGAACAGTAGCCCTGGGATCCTCAGCCAATGCGGGCTCAACGGGATCAATAGCCATTGGCGCCGGCGCAATTGCATGTGCCACGTTTTCTTCATCCATTGCATTGGGAGATCTGGCCTGTGCACCTGGTAGTAGCGGACTAGCAATTGGGTGTGGAGCGAAATCCGGAATCGGCTCTAATAATACAGCTATTGGTCGATTCGCCGGCGCCGGCGGCTCCAATAATTTTGCTCAGGGATATAAAGCCATGTGCTGTGCTACGACCTCGTCACTGCACAATTTTGCACAAGGATATTACTCATTGACACTGAATTCCGGTTGTAACAATTTTGCTTCAGGATATTGCACGTTGGCTTCAAATGTCTCCGGTAGCCATAACCTTGCTGTTGGATATTGCGCCCTAGCATTGAATACGTCGGGATGCAACAATTTTGCTCAAGGGTATAGATCACTATCAGCCAATACCACTGGTGCTAATAATTATGCAGTTGGTTATTGCTCATTGGCCATAGGAACAACAGGTACAAATAACTTCGCCGTCGGCTTTTGCACCTTGAGTAAAAATACATTTGGATGTAATAATTTTGCCCAAGGATATAAATCATTGTCAGCTAATACTACGGGGGCTAATAACTTTGCTGTAGGGTACTGCGTCATGACCGTGAGTACTACTGGGGCTAATAATTTTGCTGTGGGTTATTGCGTTTTAGGTAAAAACACTTTTGGTACTAACAATTTTGCCGTTGGATATTGTGCATTAGCGGTGAATACCACCGGCGGATGTAATACTGCAATAGGGTGTGCTGCACTTTCGAAAAACACCACAGGTTATAATGATATCGCAATTGGTACTAACTCACTATGCTCAAATACCACTGGATATGGTAATACAAGTTTAGGTGCGGGTGCGCTGTCTCAAAACATCACCGGGAATCAAAATGTAGCTATTGGTTCTTGTGCATTGTGTTCTAGTACTAGTGGTATTAATAACGTTGGATTAGGCAATGGCGCCGGCAATGCGATAACCACTGGTTGCAATAACACTATTGTTGGTTCTTTTGCCGGCACCGCTGGTATGACTAGTACAGCCGTTATAACTGCAGGTGGAAACGCAGCATATATAGATAATAATTTAAATAATATAGGATTGGCTCGCGCCGGTAATACAACACAGTCTGGTAGTTATAATTTTTCCAGCGGGTATGGTGCTTTATGCAGTAACACCACTGGTAGTTATAATTTTGCTCATGGGGCAGCAGTTCTTTGTTCTAATACTACTGGTAATTATAATTTTGCAGCGGGATTTCGAGACTTGACTTCGAATACTTCGGGATCATATAATTTTACACAAGGTTATAGATCACTATATTTTAACTCCACTGGTAGTGTAAACTTCGCACAAGGGTATAGAGCACTGCATAGCAATAACGGTACTGGTAATTTTGCTCAGGGGTGTAGGGTTCTTTATGGTAATTCTACTGGTAATTTTAATTTTGCTTTTGGTGGGTGCACCCTTTATACAAACACCACCGGAAGTCACAATATTGCCATTGGGGCAGCCGCAATGTATGCTAATACGATTGGGTGTATTAACGTTGCTGTAGGTTATGGTGCTTTATATAATAACACCACCGGAAATAATAATTCCGCTTTTGGCTATTCATCCGGTAGTGGAAATACTACTGGTAATAATAATACTTTTATAGGCTGTAATGCACAAGGCGCATCAGCAACCAGTTCTAATACTATTACCTTAGGTGATACTAATATTGCAACTATACGGGCCCAAGTGACTACTATCACTGCACTATCTGATTTGCGTGATAAGACGGAAATTGAAACAATCCCACTGGGTCTTGAATTTATTAGGGAACTGAGACCAGTTAAGTTTACTTGGGCTATGCGTGACGGTGCTAAAATTGGTGTTAAAGAAGCAGGATTTATCGCACAGGAATTGCTGGAGTTAACAGAGCGTTTTGGTATCAAAGATTGGTTACCATTGGTACTGGAAGATAATCCAGAACGATTGGAGGCTACCCCAGGAAAGCTGCTACCAGTTATGGTCCGAGCAATTCAAGAATTAGCTGCTGAAAACGACTCATTGAAAAAACGCTTAACTGCACTGGAGTATCGCATAAGTAATAGCAGTTAACTCAATTACTACAATACTGCAAATTACTATGAATCCCTTAGGTGGATCGGAATTACTCTATAATAATCTGTTACGATACTTAGGCCAAGATTGGCAACAAACTGTCAATCTTGTACTAAGTCGCTGCGATAAAAATATCATTGATACAGGGCGAAAAAACGTCGTTTGGCAACATGTAATGCCCAATCAAGGGGTAGTTCAGGGTCTAAATGACCCTGATTTTATCAAATCTATAGATCACTATGTCTATGTAAGTAACTGGCAATTAGACAAATTTAAACAACAATTTGATATTTCGGAATCCAACAACCACGTTATTTACAACGCCATCGAACCCATAGAATTACGAGACAAACCCAAGGAAAAGATAAGGCTAATCTATACCTCTATGCCATTTAGGGGGCTAGATGTTCTATTGGACGTCTTTGATTTGCTTAATCGTGACGACATTGAACTGGTCGTGTATTCTTCGAATATAATCTACGGAAAAGGATACAGTGATGCGGTGGGGAGAACCTATGATGCATTATTTGAACGATGCCGAAGAACTTCAGGTGTGATTTACCGCGGCTATGCAATGAATCGAGCAATTAGATCAGCATTACAATCTTCACATATACTGGCATATCCCAGCACCTTTGAAGAAACTAGTTGCCTAGCAGCTATAGAAGCAGGAGCAGCAGGGTGCCGAATAGTCACTACAGATCTTGGCGCACTTCACGAAACCTGCGGAGAATATGCAGATTATGTTCCTTTTACCTTTGATAGACGTGAATTGGTTGAATCTTATGCTAAAAAATTGAACTCGGTTATTGATCTTTGTCAACAAAACCAGTATAATCTAATAGAGCAAAGTGTTTGGTTTAATCAACGATATTCTTGGGTGAATCGTGCGGTTCAATGGCGGGAATTTTTCAATAAAATATGCTAACCATAAATTATGGTAAAACAGCTGACAGTAGGCACCAGATCTTATCAGATCTACGTGCAATTCGTGCTGAAAACCCCAAGTACAGAGTTATTGACATAGGTGGCGCGGTAAATGGCTGGACAGCACCTGTAGTGGATCTTGTGGTGGACGTCAATGCCAAAGATACCAATTCTAGCTGGAAATTAGATATTTGCAAGCAAGAATCTTGGGATAAGATAATAAAGTTCACTGAAAGTCAAGGTCAGTATGATTATGCAATTTGTACACATACGTTAGAGGATATTTACAATCCCTTTACGGTGTTGGATATGCTGCCAAAAATAGCTCGAGCTGGAATAATAACCATGCCCAGTATAAGAGCAGAATTGAGTAGACCAGAAAGTGCAACTTGGATTGGATATATACATCATAGGTGGATTTTCGACCAGCGTGATACTGAAATGTTGGTGATTCCCAAATTAGAAATGTTGGGTGCCTTAGTTTGGAATGCGGTAAAGTATATTCCAGCAACCGAGGAAATCATTTTTAGATGGCGTGATTCAATCCCCTATTCCATTTTTATGAATAATTATCTAGGACCTGATTCAGCCACTGTAGTTGAAGAATATCGAAAAATCATTGAAAATATTAAATGTTAGGAACGATCTAATGCGAAAAGTTTTGATTGGAACTCCCTCATATGCAGGTCAACTGGACGTGTGGTATACCAACAGTCTCTGCAATACTATTAAAATGAGCGCAGAGCACGGGGTAGAGATAATCCCAATGTGGGTTAGTTTTGATGCATTGTTACAGCGTGCCAGAAATGACACCGTACAAATAGCCATGGACCTTCAAGTTGATGATTTATTTTGGATAGATGCTGATATTGAATGGAAACCTGAATGGTTTTATAAAATACTGGATCGGCCAGAAGATGTGGTTGGTGGTACATATCGTAAAAAAGGCGATAAAGAGGAATACGTTGTTAGACAAATAGAGCGCAAACCACCTGACCCACATTCAGGATTAATAGAAGTAGAAGGTTTAGGTACAGGCTTTGTTAAGATGTCCAAAGCAGCATTTACGCACTTATGGGATGTTAGCAAAGTTTATATGGACCCCAAGGATATGCGTGAGCGTAGAATGATATTTGATGTAGTGATTGAAAATCAAAGTTTAGTCAGCGAGGACATACATGCATTTAACAAATTACGTGCTGGCGGATTCCCTGCATACCTAGATCCCAAAGTGATTTGCAATCATATAGGACCTTATAAATTTCAGGGTACATCTGAAAATTTTATGCGCTGGAATCGTGTATCTAACCTAATTAAACGTCAATTATGAAACATTTTGTAATGTTGTCGGGTATTCCTAGATCTGGGTCTCAGGTCTTGGCCAGTTTATTAAATCAACATCCTGAAATTCACGCCACTACAACAAGCCCTGTATCAGACTTAATAGCGATATTCGCTAACAATTGGCAAATTGTGTCGCAAGGTCAGCTGAACACGCCACCTGAACAATTTACTAATATAGTGGCAGGTATAATTGATGGAGCATATAAACATATATCGGCGCCAATCGTTGTGGACAAAAACAGATTGTGGCCAAGATATGCGGATTTGATGTCTAAAGTCTTGTCCGGTAGGCCAAAAATTATTTGTACAGTTCGTAGTATACCAGATATATTATCCTCTTATATTTTGTTGATACAAAAAAACAGTGATAAAATAACTTTTGTTGATCAAGATCTAATAGATTTAAAATTACCGATTAATAATAAAAACCGTTGCCGAGTGTTATTGGAAAAGTATATAATGCACCCCTATACCAGTTTGCGAATGGGATATACCGCAGGTAATTGTGATATGCTATTTCTTGAATATACTGATATAGTTAATTCTGGGCCTGAGACCATGAATAAAATTTGTGATTTTATAGGAGTGGACCATTGTTCTGTAAACATAGATTCTCTACAGCCCATGGACGAAAATGACGATTATCACGGTGGAATGCAGGGCCTACATCATGTTAGATCCAGTTTGAAAAAAACAAGTCCCGGACCCGAACAAATAATAGGTCACGAATTAACTAGATTATATACAGAAATGAAATTGGAATTTTGGCGTCAATGATTATTACACCTTTCAAACATCGGTTTGACAACTTAAAAGCGCGTGGGCAGCATATCAATTATGTACTAGATATTGGTGCATATAGAGGTGATTTTACAGAAACAATAAAATCGATCTGGCCCAATGCCATTGTTTGGCAATTTGAGGCGGATCAAAGGCAAAAACCCTGGCTCAATGCCACAGCAATTTATGCATTGTTGGGTGATCAAGAGCGAGCCAGAGTAGATTATTATACTCTGAGTGAGGATAAAATCACCACTGGCAGCTCTATATTTCGAGAACTCACCAATCACTATACCGATGAAACAACAGTGGTCATGCCCTTAGAGATGACAACTTTGGACAAGCTCAGTGAAACACATAATTTTTATGGAAACTGGGCATCACAGGGATTGGTAAAAATAGACACCCAGGGTTCTGAATTGCTGATTCTCAGTGGTGCACAGAAATTTTTAAACTACAAAAAGCCAAAATTTATACTTTTGGAATGCTCAATTATGCCATATAATCAGGGTGCCCCAAGTTTTTATGATACTGTGTCCGCCATGCATAACTATAGTTATAAGGTCAATGATGTTTTTGACTTGAACTACGATCAACGGGGTGCTTTACTTCAGACTGATATATTATTTGAAAGAATCGATAAATGAATACTGTTTTTTACATAGATGGCGGTGCAGGTAGAGTATTATCTGCTATTCCAGCATTATTGAAGTTTAATAAATTAAACCCCACTGCAAATTGGGCAGTGGTAGTTGGTGGATTCGACTATCTATATTGGGGAATACCTGAATTACAAGATAGAGTTTACAGTACAGATACCAAAGGTGTTTTCGACAATGTTTGTTTAAAGGCCGACAAAATCGTCACACCTGAACCCTATAGGAATCCTGCTTACTTTAGACAAGAAATTTCTTTGGCGCAAGCTTTTGATAGAGAAATTAATAACACCACAGATCACAGTGACCTAGGTTTGCCCATCATGGTGTTTAATAAACAAGAAATGTTGGTGGCAAAAAACACGATCAGTGACCTAAAAGCGATACAAAAAAGAAATAAAACAGTGGTAATACAGCCATTTGGGCGGGGGGCAAAAATTGAACGCGATTTGATACTGGACGAAGAATCCAGAAGCCTGGATCCCAATGCCTACTTATTTCTAGTAAAAAGATTGGCACAGAGATATAACATGATATTTTTTGGTGAACCAGCATTTCAAATGAAAGCTGATACATTCGCAGCCAATTATACCTGCGACCTAAGGCAATGGGCAGCACTTATATCGTCAGCTGATTACTTTATAGGTGTTGACAGTGTGGGTCAACATATGGCGCGAGCACTGAATATACCTGGTACTGTTATAATTGGATCGACATTTCCAGTGAATACCACGTACCCGGGCTATTTCAACATCATAGAAAAACCCGGTGTGAGAAAATATAGCCCTATTAGAATAGCTGGCCTAGACACCATGCTAAGTAATAGACTAAATGAAGCTACGATGAAATTCAGTGATAAAGAACTAAATGATGTCTATTCAAACATAGTATCCGACATAGAAAAGAAAGTAAAATAATGCAAGAACCCATACAAACAAATAGACTAACATATTCCATCATGGCAATTAACCCCGGACACAATGGGTCTGCGGCATTGGTTGTCAATGGTGAGCTAGTGTTTTATGCCGAAGAGGAACGTCTTAGTAGATTAAAATACGATGGCAATCCTTTTAAAGCCATGTTGCAAATACTGCTCAATCATCAAGTTGACGAATTAGTTATTGGTGGTACAATGTCTCAGTTAGCCCAATTGCCCTGGACTGGCGAGGATGCCTATACTGCTTTGGTTAGGAAATTTAATCCCAATGTTAAAGTAACTAGAATGGGGCATTTACATCATCTTGGGCATGCTGCCAGTGCATTTTATAATTCTGGATTTGAAACCGCAGCCGCTGTTGTTGTAGATGGAGCCGGATCATATACTCAGGAAGTGATTGAGCAACAAAACATCACTGTTGGTGGTTTTGAAACCGAATCTATCTATCATTGCAGTTACCCACATGAATTTAATGCACTACACAAGCGTTATTCGGATGGAAATCAAAGTTCCCCATATTATGATAATGGTATACAGGAATTTGATAACAGTGTTACCATTACCAAAGCCTATGAAGCAGTTTCACAATATCTGGGATTTGGTTTTATTGAAGCAGGAAAAACCATGGGGTTGGCCCCCTATGGCAGTCAAGATGAAAATATCCCTAGACTATTTGTTCAGAACAAAGGTAATAAAAATGTATTCATTCCCAACTATCCAGCCGGGGCATTTATTGATGAGAATCGTTTTCCATATTTGAAGAGATTCAGTGACCCTGTAGTCTGGCATAACGATTTTTCCATGGCACGTGATGTAGATAAAAATCTAGCTTATCATGTTCAAATTGAAACTGAAAAGATGGTTATTGATTTGATACAAAAAGCTATCGACATCACAGGTGAAACCAATGTTATAATCTCTGGTGGATATGGTTTGAATTGTGTGGCCAATTATAAATATCTGCAAAATTTTCCAAACATAAAATTTTATGTAGATCCCATTAGCCACGATGGTGGAACAGCAATTGGACTTGCAAAATATGCTTGGCATCAGTATTCCAAAGAAATAGCTATTAAGCCATTACGCCATGTGTATTTGGGTGCACCACCTGATTACGCACAATTGGATATTGTTAAACAAAACGGTAAGATCAATGTAGAAGATGCCACCGTTGATACGATAGCTGAATTAATTGATAAGGGTAATATAGTGGCATTGTTTCAGGGATCGTCGGAAGCAGGTCCACGTGCTTTGGGAAATCGCAGTATACTATTTGATCCACGACGGGTTGATGGAAAAGACATTGTTAACAGGGTGAAAAATCGAGAATGGTTTAGGCCGTTTGCTGGGTCAGTGCTAGAGCAGCATGCATCTGAGTGGTTTGACCTTTCCGGAATGACTGATAGTCCTTTTATGATGTATGCGGTAGATGTAAAGTCAGACAAACTAGAACTAATCCCAGCGGTTACTCATGTTGATGGTACCTGTAGAATTCAAACCGTGTCAGAATCTGACAACAAGAATTTTTACCAATTAATAGAAGCATTTTATAGACAAACAGGGGTTCCAGTATTGTTCAATACCAGTTTGAACTTGGCTGGTCAACCATTGGTTGAATCTGTATTTGACGCAATCATTACGTTGTTCAACAGTGAAATAGAATATTTATATATGGCAGATTTGGGTAAATTAGTTACCAAAGTCAAGGACACTGGTGATGATACGCAAGTATAATTTTATATCGGGCTTGCCTAGGTCTGGGTCAACTTTGTTGTCCAGTATACTCAAACAAAATCCCAGATTTACAGCTGGTATAAGTGACCCATTGCAAATGTATGTGCATAGTATTATCAAAGATACCAGTACTGCGGTGGGTATGGAAGCAGCCGTACCAGTGGAAAAACGAAGAACCATTGTACATGGATTATTTGACAGTTTCTACAGTCAAGACTCAGAAGTCTGTTTTAATACCAATCGAGGATGGAGTTCAGATACTGCATTATTGGCGGATCTTTTTCCAAACTTTAAGATGATTGTTTGCATCAGGGAGATACCCTGGATATTAGACAGTTTCGAACGACTGAATTCTAAAAATCCATTTACTATCAAACCGTTGTATCACCATCAACAATTAGCCAATGTCTATGAGCGCAGCGCCATGTTGATGGGGGATTTGGCCAACTTTCCCGGCTATGTGCAGGGCCCACTGATGGGCGTCAAACAATGTTTGGCCAGTGACGAGCGTCGTCACATATGCTTTGTGGAATATGATACATTAGTTTCAAACCCTTTAAAAACCATGCAGCAAATTTACCAATTCATTGAGGAACCCTGGTTCAATCATGATTTTAATAATGTAGAAGCAACCTATGATGAATTCGACACACAAGCAAAAATTCAAGGATTGCACACTGTGAGACCCAGAATCGAATATTCTGCTAGAAACAGTGTATTACCCAATGACCTTTGGCAAAAATATGAGGCGCAATCATTTTGGAAATACAATTTCAATATTAATCAGCCCAATTTAAATTGGATCAAAAGCACAGCGAAACCTGCTGTTACCGTTAATACTAAACCATTTAGACAACTATGATGCAATTATCAAATATACAACCATCGCCCTATGATGCTAGGGATCATTTGGCAACAATACCCACCGCAACTATTTTACCTAAATCCATTGATTTAAAACCACTGGTGTTTGAAGTAGAAAATCAGGGTCAATTGAATACCTGCACTGCAAATGCAGGGTGTTCTGCCTTAGAACTGATGTATAACAAAAATAAAACCCCAGTGGATCTAAGCAGATTGTTCCTGTATTATTATTCTAGAAAATTGGGTAATATCAAAGGGGATTCTGGCTCATATCCCAGAGATATGTGCAAAGCATTGAAGGAGTTTGGTACTTGCCCAGAGACAAATTGGCCCTATGCTTCCAGTTCATTGGATACAGAACCAACCACCGAAATCAAAGCATTAGCTGAAAAATTTAAAATCTATTCCTACGAGCAAATTCAGGGGGATAAATTAACTCAAATAAAAAATGCATTAAATCAAGATATTCCTGTACTGTTGACAATACAAGTTCATCGAGGTTTTGGCGCATTAACCGGGAATTGGAAGACTCATACTTGGGATTGGGAAACCAGCGCCACAAATCCACTGGCGGGTTGGCATGAAGTGCTCATTATTGGATATGATGATGACTCTCAGAGATTATTGGTGGAAAATTCTTGGGGGCCAGCTTGGGCAGATGGTGGTTTTTTTGGCATACCCTATGCTATGATATCTTCTCAGGCTTTCGGTGAATTGTGGATATTAAACCCCAATCTATCCATACCATATGTCAATCCTAAACCTGTACCCTTTTACAATACTAGAATTGGTGGTTTAGTAATATTGGCCCTGTTAGCAATTATTGCTACTATACTTTCAAAGTGATAAATAAAAATATAACCTATTAGGAGTTTAATTATGCCAGCCGCAGCGAATATAACAGATACACATCCAACCACAGATGAAATTGTTCTCAGTGAGCGTGTAGTATCTAAAGAATTTAAAATATTAGAAATACGTGAACAGATTTTTGAAAAACGAGTTCAAGTTGAAGTTGAGCTTGGGCCATTTATAACCAGAGAGCGCCCTGATGGTTCAACTGAAGTTTTTGGCACTTCTAGGCGTGGTTTATTAGTATGGCAAGGAGATGAATATGATGCAATACGCGACCACTGGTCAAATGCTGATTTATTGCCTGCTGTGATAGCCAAACTTGCAGTCTAAATAGTTGCATTGACAACCTATATTGCCTCATGCTATCGTGGGGCTTTTCTTTGCCAGGCTGGTAAATTATACCACCGAATCAATTTACTTTACACCCGTTTAGTGTATAATTCAAAAAGATATGAAACAAACTTTACATATATTAGCTAATCCCTATGGTATAACACACACCCGATATAGGATGGAACCATTTAATGTTGCGGTTCTTAAATTTATTGAAAACATGGTGCCACGTGGCTATGACATTGTGCATTATGGGCATGAGTCAGCTGGGGTAAATTGTGAAAATGTTGTGGCAATTACCAACAGTGAGTTGCCCCCACCGCCAGATGGTGATTTATTTCTAATTAATCATAGTTTGCAATCCATTTTTACTGATAGAGTAGATATGGAGTTAACCAGACGTAAGAAACCCAATGACATGGTGCTATGCTTTTATGGTTTAGCACACAAGCCAGTCGCGGATCTTCACAGTGATTTAAAGATACTGGAACCCAGTATAGGTTATCCACCAGATACTGTATTTGCTCCCTATCGGGCGTTTACCTCCTATAGTCAAATGCATTATTATTATGGTGTCCATGGTAAATTGCTGACACCAAGTTGGTATGATGAGGTTATCCCCAATGCATTTACGCCCAGTGAGTTTTCAACGGCATCAGATAAAGAGGAATATTTTGTCTACTTGGGCAGAGTAAACTATGACAAAGGGATTGATATTTGTATACAAGTTACTCAGCATCTAGGTAAACGACTAATAATCGCAGGACCCGCGAGAGACCTAAAGCATCTGGGTTACGAGACAATACCAAATCACGTTGAACTTGTGGGCTATGTAAATCCTGAACAACGACGTAAGCTATTGAGCAAAGCTCAATGTCTCATGGCGCCAACCCATTATCTAGAACCGTTTGGCAATATTGTAGCAGAATCTATGTTATGTGGCACCCCTGTAATTACTACAGATTGGGGAGGATTTGTCGATCAAGTTGTTCCTGGTGTCACAGGCTATAGATGTAAAGATTTTAAAACCTTTGTTGAAGCAGCTAAAATAGTTCATTTATTGGATTCACAAACGTGTAGGGATTGGGCATTGCAGAATTTCTCAGACTCTGTAGTTCACGATAAATTTGATGCTTGGATACAAAAAATAGATAGGCAGAATTTTTATTATGTATAAAATATACAGTAAAATAAATCCAGATAAATTATTACATCTAGTTCACAGATTAAATGACATATCTAATAGAACAAATGTCAGTGAAGATAGGGAGTTTTTACAATTAGCTACATTACGTATGGATAAAGGCCAAACATTTAAGCCACACCAACATATATGGAAAAAGCCCAGCTATGACAAAACTATCGCTCAGGAATCTTGGGTAGTAATACAGGGTAGTGTAGAGGTAAGTTTTTATGATACCAATGGTGAATTATTGGAAAAACAAGTAATAAATCGTGGGGATTGTTCGATGACATTTGAGGGGGGTCACACTTACCTAATACTGGAGGATGACACCGTTGTTTATGAATATAAAACTGGACCATATATGGGGCAGGCTTTAGATAAGGTCTTTTTATGATACAGGGAATAGATGTCAGAGTACATGCTAATTCTGAGATAACTAGACCCGATTTATGCCAACTCGGTAATCACGTAGCTATAGATTATGGGTTTTATTGTTCAACTAAATTAATAATAGGTGACTATGTGCATGTAAGCCCGCACGTAGCAGTTATTGGCGGTAAACATTCAAGTCTATGCGTTGAAGACTTTTGTTTTTTAAGTGTGGGATCAAAATATGTCTGCGGCAGTGAGACTTTTATGGGTGATGGGTTAATTGGCCCACTGATACCCGAAGAGTTTAAGGATACACAGATTTTGGGGACTATTACACTTAAACGGTTTAGTGGAGTATTAGCAAATGCTGTGGTTTTACCTGGGGTCACACTGGCAGAGGGTAGTGTATTGGGGGCCAATAGCTTATTAAAACAAAGCACCGAACCCTGGACTATTTACGTAGGGAACCCCGCTAGACCTATTAGGCTGCGAAATCAAGACAAAGCCTACGAATATGCAGAAAAAATGGGATACAAATATCAATGACTAAATTTTCAAGTTGGCCCAACGGGCAATTACCCAAAGAATTTCAAAGGCCAGAGCTAGAGCAAGTCAAAAAACAGGGCTATAACTGGACTGATGCCAGAGATATAGTTGATATTTTTGAGAAAAAAGTAGCAGAGTTTGCAGGATCTAAGTATGGGGTAGCGGTGGATTGTTGTAGCCACGGCATGTTTTTGAGTTTAAAATATCTAAACGCCATTGGAACAGTAACCATACCCAAACATACTTATGTCAGTGCAGCTCAACAAATAGTACATGCAGGATGCCGAGTGGAATTTGAAGATCTGGAATGGACGGGAAGATATCAATTAAAGCCATTTCCAATATGGGATGCAGCTACTCGTTGGCGTCGTGGTATGTACACTGGTGGATTGCACGTATGCAGTTTTCAACTTAAAAAACAAATTCCCATTGGAAGAGGGGGTATGATTCTCACTGACGATGCTGAGGCATATCGTTGGCTTAAAAAAGCAACTTACGATGGCAGGGATTTATCTATTCCACAGTGGGAGGATGACTATGAGATCATGGGCTGGCATTATTATATGACACCAGAAGATGCTGCGCGTGGTATACTTTTAATGGATCAAGTAGCAGACTATACGGAAGATTGTGGTTCTAATTTGCATTATTCAGATTTATCACAGAAAACAATATTTAAAAGGTCAAAATGAAAAAGCGAGCATTAATAACTGGTATTACCGGTCAAGATGGTAGTTATCTTAGCGAATATCTATTAGACTTGGGCTATGATGTCTACGGTATAGTTCGTAGACATAGTGTAGCAGAAAATCAAAGTTCTAGATTGATGCATATCAATGATCAAATAACTAGAATTTATGGGGATTTGACTGACGAATGGAGTATTGCTAAGATCGTTAATGATGTAAAGCCCGACGAGATATATAATCTTGCAGCAATGAGCCATGTGCGAATTAGTTTTGATATGCCGGCCTTTACTATTAAAACCAATAGTCTGGGAGTGTTGACTATGCTTGAAGCATATCGACAATTTTGCCCACAAGCTAAGTTTTATCAAGCCAGCAGCAGTGAAATGTTTGGTAATAGTATAGATCCAGATGGGGTACAACGACTTTCAACACCCATGACGCCAGTGAGTCCCTACGGATGCAGTAAAGTCATGGGATTTAATCTAACAAGACATTATAGGGATGCATATAAGTTACATGCCTCAAATGGGATATTATTTAATCACGAAAGCCCACGCCGCGGTACAAACTTTGTAACAAACAAAGTTGTCAAAGCTGCTGTAGATATTAAAAAAGGTTTATTGGACAAGTTGGAATTGGGGAATTTAGATAGCTGTAGGGACTGGGGTCATAGTTATGATTATGTGCGCGCTATGCACATGATTGTCAATCACGAAACACCACGTGATTGGGTAGTTGCCACCGGGGAATCACATTCAGTTCGCGATCTTTGTGAATACACATTCAACGCTTTGGGGCTTGATTATAGAAATTATGTAGTACAAAATGAAAAGTTTTTACGCCCCGAAGAGTTAAAATATCTAAAGGGTGACAGCAGTGAAATTAGAAGTCAGTTGGGATGGAGTCCCAAATATACATTTCACAGCATGTTGGATGAAATGATTAAATATTGGCAAGACAAATAACAATGAACCAATGAAAACAGCTTTAATTTATGCAACATGTCAGGGTAGGATGATCTATGATGTTCTTTATGCTTCCCGTCAATTTTCTGAACAATATATAATTGTTGACCATATACATAATTACGAATTAATAAGGACTCAACGGTCGTTCTTAACTTATTCGGATTATTTTGTCAAATTGAAAAATGCTGATCTTTTCATTTATCAGCCATTGGCCGAAACCTATGGAGAAAACGCCACAGACACATTGAAAACTCATATGAAACCCGGCTCCCAGGCGATCAGTATTCCTTATCTTTGGAATTTTAGTTTTTGGCCTATGGTGGTGACATCTGCCCCAAATATCAGCGACAATTTTAGATTGGTGGATACTGAGCTAATTAAAAATTCTTCGATTATTAAAAAGTTGTTAGTGGATGGGTGGACTGAATCAGACATTTTGTCGGCCTATGATCATGGGCAAATCGACTTTAACTATGCAGAGAGATTTAGGCGAAATCAAAATATACTTAGAATCAAAGAGCGAGGGACTGATGTAAAAGCCGTTGACTTTATAGAGCAGAATTATAAAACTAAAAAGCTATTCAATGATGTGAGTCACCCATCATATGAATTGATATTGCATATGGGTAATCAAATTTTAAACAAGTTGGGTTTTGATCCTGTAGAGACCCTTGATATGGACCGCTGCTATATGCCCACTATGCGAACCCCATATGATCACAGTGGCAAAAATGCTTTTAATTTTGAATTTCCTATTGATGACAATGCATCAGAATATTTTCACAATGTGATTAAAAAGGTAGTATCGCAAAATCAACATATTATAATATGAAAAATTTTATCTATATAGTTCCAGGGGGCGGTATCTTTAGTAGATTGCTGCAATTTGGGATATTACCTTTGTCGGAAATTGATTTTGACAATGTTTATTTGGAACTAAGCGGTTTCGTCCCAGTGACAGAAACCAATGATGAGTTCAGTAATCAAGCTTGGAAATTCTGTGAAGACCACGTAAACAGAATGCAGCAATATGGCATTGAAGATCCCTACGCACATATCTTAGATTATATTTTAGTGCAAAAAAAGGATGCCAGCTACGAACATCGAGGATTTTTGAAACAAGGCACTACTTATACAAAACAAAATAAAATAGAGTTAAGCCCTAATTTTTCAAAATATCAAAAAGTTATAACTAAATTAAAATTCCAACCAGAAGTTTACAACAAGCTTAATTCATTGCCTGTGACAAGTCAAATTACAAATACAACATTGGGGGTGCATGTTAGACTGACATCAATGAATATGTTGCATGGTGATCAATACCAAAATATTAGCTTGGATGAGTATAAACGTTGTATTGCTCATGAATTTGAAACTGGTAAATATTCCAATATTTTTGTAGCTTCAGATAATCATGAATCGATATATAAACTACAGGCGTATTTTGGTGATTTAATCATTTATCACGACAACTTTTTAAGATATAAAACTGAAACATTCTCCAGTTTTTTTGACTGCTTGGCAGAATATGATTGGTTTTATCAAAAGAGATTTTGGCAAGAAGCCATGGCCGAAGTGATGAGTTTAAGCCGTGTTGGTGCGCTAATTTGTCGAGAAAGTAATCTCAGCAATATGGCTATAGTATTAAGTAATTCAATGAATAAAATTATTAGGGTTTCCAAGAATGTTTGAAATCTCAGAAATTGGATATATGCCGGGTTACAGTGGCAGTACAAAATATAACTTCACAAAAAAGTTTCCAGTTAAAATTAATGTCAGCTATGACGATGTGAGGCACGATCCCAATGCAGATTACAATGTTTTAGTGCAATGCGAGCCTCCGAAATTGTATATTGACTTCGCAGGTATGGTGGCAAACGCTCATGAGAATTTTGATTTAATATTGGCATATGATGATAGATTATTACAATATCCGCAGGCACGAGAATTTTGTCCAGTTGGAGCTTGGGTAGATGATTTAGAGATCAAAAAAACTAATCAAATAACTTATTTGATGAGTAGTAAAATTTTGACTCATGAACATCGTATGAGATTTATGATAATGCGTAGAGTTGATAAGTTAACCAAAATTGGAGATTTTGACTTTTTGTGGCATAGGAGTCCACCCAGGGTTGAATCTAAAAATCCCTTTTTTGTAAACGCTAAATTTCACATTGCCTGCGAAAATCAAGCCATGGATAACATGTTCACTGAAAAGTTACTGGATTGTTTTAAGACCAAAACCGTACCTATATATTTTGGTTGTACTAATATAGGTAAATATTTTGATACTCGAGGTATTTTAGAATTTAATTCAATTGAAAAATTTGAACATATAATGAACACCTTAACACCAGCAAAATATGATGAACTCAATGAGTATGTATTGATGAACTATGAATTATCTAAACCCTACTGGCAAAAATCAATCTATCAAAGGTTAGAGGAAGAAATAGAAAAACATCTGTTCGTTAATCTAGCACAATAAATTATCCCACAAGTTTTGCAAGCAATAGCTCGCATTAACATAAGTAAGTATAATAAAGGAAATAAATTGAGAACTAATGTAATTATCACCGACGATTTTTATAGCAACCCAGACAGTGTTAGAGCATTTGCAATGCAGCAAGAATTTAAAGTCAGGGGCAATTTCCCTGGATCACGCACTGTGAGTTTTCTAAACAGTGATATGCGTGATACTATTCAGACTATTCTTTGGAATGCCGCTGGCGAAGTAACAAATTGGAATGAGGGCGATGGGCTCACCGGTAGTTTTGAAATTGCAACAGCCAAAGACCGAAGTTGGATACACACAGATCACTATAACACTTGGGCTGGGGTTTGTTATCTAACACCAAATGCGCCACATACCAGCGGCACAGGGTTGTTTAGACATAAACGCACTGGAGCTAGAATTCAGAGTGAATTGGAAAGTTACGAATCTCAGGATATGACCAAATGGGACTTATTCGATGTAATTGGCAATAGATATAATAGATTAGTGTTGTATCGCAGTGATCTATTTCATACAAGTTTAGATTATTTTGGAGATGACTTGGAATCAGGTAGGCTATTTCAATTGTTTTTCCTTACCACTCAATATTAAGAAAGATAACAATGATTCATATAGTTCCTGATTTTTTAGACAAAGAAACATTTGACAACATAAATGCAAAATATGAGAGCTCACGCGGGAAACCTGTATTTGAGATAAACAACATGGGTCGATGGGGTAAAGGGCTAGATAGCGGGTCATATGCCCCAGTATTTGTGTTACCGCTGGAAGAATATAAAGAATATTTTTTGGAAAAATATAAAACAGTGGATCCGGTATTTGCAGATTATAATAATTTAAATTGTTTTTTACATATTTGGCCACCTGGAAGTCAAATCAATTTTCATCACGATGCATCTGAAACGGTTGAGCGTCTAAGCAGCACAATTTATATCAATGAGACTTGGAATTGGAATTGGGGTGGATTTTTTATTTGTGATGACCCAGATGTTGGGCAACGTTGGGTTTATCCTATGCGTAATTATATGGTTTGGTTTAAGCCTCCAGTTTGGCATGCAACCACCATGGTTACCCCATTGGCGGAACATCCTCGCTTGAGTATACAGCTATTTTTCAGTAAATAACATGCATTTAGATAACTGGTTTCCAACCACGGTGGGTCGAGATAACCACCCAGAGTGGATTGACCCCATGAATCTACTGCTGGATAAGATTTTTAATGTGCCAAACAAACAAGTAAACACGCAGTTTTACTACAATGGTGAAACCACTTATGGCACTAGATCATTGACAGAGGATCCTGAATTCAGTCCTTTTATAGATTTTGTTAAAAAAAAGGCTGTGGGGTTTTTAGATCAGCAAGGCTATGACACCAGTAGGATTCCCTGGAAGCCATACTTTTTTGCCAACAGCTTTTTGGAAGGCAGTAACCATCCCAAACATCTGCATAGTCAATGTACACTAAGTGGTATATATTATCTAAAAACTCCTCCAGGGTCAAGTAAAATTAGGTTCTATCCAAATCAACCCTTCAAGGATTTTTTTGATTATATGTATATGATTAAAGACCCAAATAATTGGTATTGCATGCCACATGTTGATTACGAACCCTGTCCTGGATTGTTATTGATATGGCCCGCATGGATGTACCATGAAGTACCTCCCAACCAAAGCAAAACCCCTAGAACCAGTATAGTTTTTAATCTTTGATTGATTCTTGACTTTTTATTTTACTTCTAGTAGATTTCTGCTTTAGTGTTCGATAAACACCAGGGTGCAAGGGAGTTGGATGATCATCAAGGCCTACCCAACAAAATCCCTTGTGCTCATGATTGAGCTGTGGCACAAATTCTTCTTCGATTTTTATTAAAAAGGTGTGATAAGCAAACTTGCCATTGTCACTGGTATATTTTTCAATTGGCAATACTTTAGCACCCGAAATCTCCCCACCGAGCTCTTCACGAATTTCTCGAACAAGGCCAACCAGCATTGATTCAGAGTTTTCCAATTTACCACCTGCTAGACCCCAGGTGTTGGCGAATTTACCACCATTACGTAGTAAAAACAAATATCTTTGAGTGGCAGTACAATAAATTAGCGCGCCACAACTTTCTTTTATATTACCAAAGTCCACTTTCCGGCCTCATAATAACCTTCGTAGCTTTTGGTCCAGGATTTACCACTCCAGCGATATTGGGTATTGGTAGTCATATTAGTGACATAATTTACAGCCGGGGTCTTAGCAGAATCAAAAGCAACTATCCAATGCTCTCCGTTGTATTGTATGATGTCATTGGCAAATGCTATTAATGGAGTGTTGTCAATTCCCATCCAATTATAAGTAGGTTGTTCTCCGTTGGCTGTGGTATAATCACCCACCAACAAGTATCTAGTACCATTGGCTAAATTTTGCAAATCTTTGGCAGGTCTTGAACTATTAGGATCAATTATTGCATTGACTGGCACAAGAGTATTTGTGGGCAAAGTATCAATGTCTGCGGTCCAAAGTAATGTGGTATCATCTACAGGATTATAAGCCACAGTGCCAACTACTTCAGTGGAATCCAATTCCAACCTAACTTGACTCGATCCATTTATAAGGTTGCCATAGATGTTGACGATATCACGCCAAGGCTCGGTGACACCATATTTTTTAGTTACAGCACTGAATACAATGCGCTGACCACTGGTCGCCGAGACCACGTTGCTGGATACTACAGAGTTTCCGTTGACAGATATAACCGTACAATTGCTGCCTGCTATATTATTAAAATAAGAATAAATGCCACTTGACACATTTCCTGAGGCATTGGTGTTTAAAATTATCTGTGTATCATTGACCACTGAAGCTACAGATCCAATACTTGTACTATTGTAATAAATTACAGCGTTGGCATATAAATCAGAAGTAAAAGAAGTTCCCACACCCACTAATACATTGCTGGCAGTATTGCTGGATATTGTACCAGAACCAGTGGTGTACAACCCTGATATAAGCATTCCGGGTTTCACTCCATCGGTATTGTCCAATACTAGATTAACATTGGAACTAATTGTGTTGGATAATTTCTTGACCACTTGTTGCCCAAATTGATCATCCACTGGCTCATTATATTTTACCAATCTCAATTGATTTTCAAGTAAAATTACACCATACTGCATGGGGGTGATATATTGTCTGCTGATAAGATTTGCATCATCGTAGATTGCTTCATCTATATTCCCACTTGAATCAAACACACTGGCGATGATTTTTTGTACTACTCCCAATTTTTTAACTAGGGCTGGTGCACTTACAAAGATTGGTAATTCAAAAGTCAATGTAGCGATGTCTATGGGGTTTTCGGTACCCATGGGTACTGTTCTGGAACTCCAGGTTAGGTTAGTTAACAACACATAGGTTAAACTAGTCCAATCAACATAATTGTCGGTGCTTTGAATTTCAAGTGCAGGATTGAACAATATAGTCAATTGTTCCAATAATTGCAACTTTTGCTCAGTATTGGAAGTCCAAATATCAAGTTTCAAAGTCAATTTATAGGGGACAGGCATCAAACGCTCTACAGTAAAGGCATCCCCTTGTTGAGTGCTGTATTCTCCAGTGCTTGGTTCATAATACCGTTCTCTGAGATTTAATTTTCCCACAAATGTGGGGTTTTGAACACGATCTCTATCGTACTGCATGTCACTGACATATACTGCCATAACTGGTACTGAATTCAATGAGTTCTCGCTATTTTGACGTATAATAGATGCCGCTTGTCTACTACTGTCCCCATAGATAACGGGTACACGTTGTAAAGCAATGCTACCGTCTCTGCCACGGCCAAATTCAACTTGAAAATTTGACACCATGCGAATAAACTGGGTGATATAACGTCTCACCTGACCTGAATAAAAAAATTGTTGCATAATTATTAGTTATCTGACCTAGGTGTTAATGCAGCATTTAATGACTGTCTCGTTGGTAATGTTTGACCTTCGGAATTCGTAAAGGTGCTGGTGTCATTGACAAAGATACTACGTTGAGTTCTATTGTTTGGCCCCGGAGTCAACGACGTTCTAACATTGTCTTCGATCTTAACCCAACGTTGGCCATTGTACCTAAATAACCTATTGGGTACATAATCTGTACGTAATGCATAGTTCCCAATCGCTGGGCTTACTGGAAAACTTGTACCAGCAGTCACAGGCCAACCATCGGGGGTTAAACCGTCACCTCCCAGATATGCTGATATATTTTGATCTGGTGTTATTGGTTGTGCTGCAAAATCTACATTGCTGTCTACATATAGATCAAGTGAATCTACAGTTTGGCCTTGTGGGTCACCAGGACTTCCGTCTGGGTTCAGTGGCAAATTGTATAAATTGTCTATGTTTGTTCCGCTACGTGGGACATCAATTTCAGCTTGTGCAATTATTGCATCGTTGATTTGGTTCAGCTTGCTCATAGTGCTTAGAACTTGCCCAATGGGGGTGTTGTCGCTGTCCCCAGAGCTGATATTGTTCAATATGTCCTTGTACTCTTGACTATCTACTAATGGTGTAACTTTGACTCTTAAAATATGCGGCCACCATGTTTGGCTAAATCCTTCTGCCCCAAATGTAACATCCTGTACTACATAATATCTTTTCAATGCTGCTGGTATCCCGGTATCCAGTGGATAATAGTCTTTTTTGTGTTGCAACTCAATAACATCACCGCTGATAATTTTTCGACCCAAATAAGCCACGGTGTCATTTAAATGAAATGTTATATACAGAGTGTCAGCACTAAGAAAAATACCAAATTGTTGTAGATCAAAATCATTGTCATTGACATTATAAATTCCACGCAATGTATAAACACTGGTGTCGTATTTACGATCTCTGTTTTCTAAGAATAACAAATCTTGTATATTAAGTGCACTTTGATTTGAGTAAAAAGGTTTTGTGGGGTCGTTCCAATAAATGTTAATTGGTGTACCAGCACTGATGGAACTTACCGTATTTGAACTAATCGATATGGTATTGACTGAGGTATTGGTCCCTACAATTACAGTATTTGCAGCTATACCAATTCCACTGAGTGTTTGTCCAACTTCAAATATAGAAACATTGGCAAAAGACAAGGTGTTGGAATTGAGTGTGGTATTACCAGTAGTGGTATAGGCATTGGCTTGGATATTGGTGCCTAAATATTTATGCAACAAAATTCCAGTGCCACCAATGGTGAACGATTCCGATATGCGCCTATCAAAAAATTTATAATCGGAAGTATGATTCTCCCTCCACATAGATAGACGCGGCACAGTTTAATCCTTTAAATATCAAGTATTTATGCCTAAGTTCAAATTGAAATTGACAAAAAATATCAAAAAAACTATAATACACACATGGATAATATGGAACATGCGATTGCCGTCGATGAACTGCATAAAAAAATGGAAATAATGATCTCGCAAATCAATAAATTTTCAGGTCCAACTGGTGCTGATCTTCGGCGCATGCTTAGGGTAGTATCGGGTCTTCGACACGAATGTTCTAGAGAATTGGTAACTTGTCGTAGGCTAGGAAAGCCAACAAGTAAATACTTGGAAGTCTATGCAAAGTTTTCCGCAGCCATGGAAAACTTGGACACCTATCTAATTATGCTTATGTTAAGTCGCGCTTGATTTTAAATCGGCTTTGTGTTACAATAGATGTTATAGTTAATTTTGAGGTGAAATTTGATGGCTACGAAATCCAAGCTTAAAGCTAAAACTACAACGGTCAAAGCCCGTGCACCACGGGTATCTACCCGCGTAACCAGTGTTACGATTCGTGAAAATGCTAAAAAAGATCTCAGTCCAAATTGGACAGATGCAATCAATATGAGCGGTGAAGAATTTACCGCTTATTTCCACTTTGCCATGAATTACTACAATCAGAATTTCACCGGCAAACTTTTGAAGCCCCGTGTTATTGACTGGATGACTCGTAACGGCTACAGTAAAACAGTAATTGCAGCTTTTAAAGCTACCGAAGACTGGCGAACAAATCTCACTGCCGGTGCTATTGCTAGTTGCCTGTTACGTGGGATGCCCGAATGCCATCCGGAATTCAATTCCGGTCGCAGTACCTCAGAATGGCTACGCAAGGAAATTGAAACTATTTTGCTTAACGGAGTAAATGATTCCGTAACTGCAACAGATACCAAAACAGCGAAGCCTTTGGGGCCTGTTTTGACGATCCAGGATCGTGTTCGTGAGCAAGCTGGGGCAATGAGTGAGGAACTAGACCTGGCTTTGGACAGCTGGGTTACTGATCCTGAAGGTTTTGATCCGAAGGCTTTTAAAGTGAGTAGTTTGCTTCGTGGCAAAGGTACCAAAGCCGCACACGCTCGTTTTGTTAAAGCATTCTACCAGCGCGGTCATAATGAGTTGATGGAATTGGTTAGTGCAAAAGCCGATGCCCAACTCAAAGAGGCTTATGGACATAATAGCCGCAAAAATATCAAGAAATTGATGGAGTTCTATCAGGCTATCATGGAAGCCTGCGATCAGATCAGTCAAGAAGCCAAGGTTTTGCGTAAAGTGCGTGCCCCACGTGCTGTAAGCAAGGAAAAGATTGTGTCCAAAATGAAATTCCTAAAAGAGGACAAAGGGCTTAAATTGATCAGTGTTAACCCAGCAGATATTGTGGGGGCTGCTGAGCTGTGGTGTTTTAATGTCAAAACACGTAAACTCTGCAAGTATGTGGCAGATAGTTTGACCGGACCACTGGGAGTAAAAGGTACAACTATCACTGGTTACGACGAAGCAAAAAGCATCAGCAAAACTCTGCGAAAGCCTGCAGAACAACTCAAAGAGTTTGCAAAGGCAGGTAAAGTTGCTTTGCGTGGGTTTCTAACTGCAATTAAAGCTACAGAAACCAAATTGAATGGTCGAATCAACAAAGACATGATTTTGCTTAAAATTGCCTAGATGATATCTGAGTCCTATTAGCATAAATAATGCTAACAGGACTCATACCATGACCAACACCGTAGTTATTCAACCAGGGCTTCAGAACGATTTAAGTTTACCTACTCAAAACTTAGGGGGGCCTGGGCCAATCAGTCAAGAAAGTGCAATTGCAGCAGCAGGCTTACAGGGATTAAACCAACTTCGCAATGAAATGATAGACTATATAAGATTGCGTTTGGGCGATCAAATAGTAGATGTTGAATTAGACAAAGAGCATTACGAGTTAGCGATCAAGCAATCACTGACCAAATATAGGCAAAAAGCTCAAAATTCAGTTGAAGAAAGCTATGCTTTTCTAGACTTACTTCCCGAAGTGCAAGAATATATACTTCCTAGTTCTATTATGGAAGTCAGAACAGTCTATCGCCGTGGTATAGGGTCGGTGACTGGAACCACAGCCAGCCAATTCGAACCTTTTGCCAGTGGGTTCTTAAACACATATATGTTAGTATCAGGCAGAGTTGGGGGATTAACAAATTATGAATTGTTTACCTCTTATCAGAAATTGTCAATGACGATGTTTGGTGGCTATATGAATTACACTTGGAATCGTGCAACAAAAAAGTTGACATTGAATCGTAAAATCCCGCAATATGGCCACACTTATTTGTCCCTGGACACCATAACTTCTTCAGGTACTGCTGTTGGAAGTACCATAACTATAACAACTAAAATTCCCTATAGTATAGAATCTGGCTACAACCTATACATAGCAAATTGTCCAATCTCTGGATATAGTGGGCAATATATAGTAGAATCAGTGGATAGTACGGGCCAAATCATTACCGTAACTGCTAGCCAAATACTTGGTGCAACATCAGTGACTGGGTTTTCGGTGAGCAAAACACAAGTGTGGAGTCCACAAATAGATGGTTTGAACAATACTGAGAGTGTGTTACTTTGGTGCTACAATTATAAACCTGACAGCATGCTACTCAGTGACCCTCAGGTTTTCCCTTGGCTGCAGGAGTATGCCTTAGCTTTTTGTAAGAGTATTCTAGGTCAGGCTCGTGGCAAATATTCAACAATTGCAGGACCACAGGGTGGTACACAGTTGAATGGCGCGGCATTGTTACAGGAATCTCAGGCTGAAATGGAAAAGTTGGAAGAAGACCTCAAGAATTACGTTGACGGCAGCGTTGGGTTAACTTGGATTACCGGATAGGGTTTTTAAATATTCTCCTAAATGCTATTTCTATTAACTGAACTGCTGTAGAATAAGTATAATATAGGGGGTTTTATGATTATTGGTATTTCTGGTTTGATAGGCTCTGGTAAAGATACCGCAGCAGATTATCTTTGCAACTTCCATGGTTATCGTCGAGATAGCTTTGCTGCCGCACTCAAAGATATTATTTCGGTATTATTTGGGTGGGACAGGGATTTATTAGAGGGTCGAACTGCTGAATCTCGTCGTTGGCGTGAAGCCACAGACCCATGGTGGTCCAATAGACTGGGACGTAACATAACCCCAAGATGGGTATTACAGTATTGGGGCACAGAAGTTTGCAGAGTACATTTTCATGACGATATTTGGATTGCCAGTTTGGAAAACAAAATACGTAACATAAACGATTCAGTAGTAATTACTGATTGTAGATTTATGAATGAACTCAATTCTGTAAAATCATCGGGTGGGATAATTGTCAGGATCAAACGTGGCCCTGATCCGATTTGGTTTGAAACTGCACAAACTGACAAATCTAAAATGCCTGTACTATTTCCCAGTATACATGCCAGTGAGTATAGTTGGGCAGCAGCGAAATTCGATTATGTAATTGACAATAACGGCACAGTTGAAGAATTGCATGCCCAACTTAAAAATCTGGTTTGATTTCTGCCTCTCGCCAAGGTAAGTGGCTAGCAGCAATTTCTACCCTGCAATTTAAACATATAGTTTTTAAATTCAATAAATTGTTGTTGCGTAGATTACCGTCAATATGGTAAACGGCCATTTGACGATCTACGTATTTGGCTTGCCAGCCGCATTTCTCACATCTGTCTTTTTTTCTATAACCTGATTTGACCCAGGCTGGCGGAGCGGGTTTTAGCTTTTTTCCTTTTCTAATACAAGAATCGCAGATTTTTCTGTAATGAATCTTGTCTCCAGATCGGTAGTTTATAGCCACTGGACGTTGATTGCAAATAGGACATATACTTCTCATCTAGTATTTAATCAAACCTTTGGGAAGAGTGGTCTAAAGTGCGGTATTTTGAACCTTTGGATAAATATCTATAATAGATTACTAGGAGAAAAATACATGGCCTTAACAAGTCCTGGCGTACAGATATCAGTTACTGATCAAAGCAATTACGCACCTAATGCTTTGGGCTCAGTGGCCTACATTTTGCTAGCCACAGCTCAAGATAAAATCGCACCTGGCGGAACTTCAATCGCTGCAGGTACAACATCGGAAAATGCGGGCAAAGTATGGAATATTTCCAGCCAGCGTGACTTGGTTACCACTTTTGGGACACCAACGTTCAAAACTACCTCAAGCGGAGTTGCAAGCAACGCTGATGAGCAAAATGAATATGGTTTGCTAACCGCATACAGTATACTTGGTGTCAGCAATACAGCCTATATACAACGGGCTAATGTGGATCTCGCTGGCCTAACTGGTACTACAACTCGTCCTTTATCCAACCCAGATGATGGAACATTGTGGATGGATACCGCCAATACTAATTGGGGTATATACGAGTGGAGTGCCACCAGCCAGGCTTTTACGTTAAAGACCCCCTACACTATCACTAGTTCCAGTGAATTGGTGGGTAATGTTACACCAAATGTAACAATTGGCTCAATTGGCGATTACGCGGTCAATGTTGTCAGCGACAAAAATACTGTATTTTACAAAACTTATGACAATACTTGGCAAATGGTTGGTAATGTGGGTTGGCAATCAAAGTTACCGGTAATTACTGGCACTACAACAAGTCCAGTTATACCAGCAAGTACATATATCATAATCAACACCAACAATGTCAATCTTGCCAGTGGTGCAAATGTGGCACAAGTTGCGTCTGCAATTAACTCAGCAGCTATAACAGGGGTTTCGGCAAGGGTGTCGTCAACCAATCAATTAATAATCAGTGGCACATCGGCAGCAACTTCCAACGGTTTCGTGGCAGACGGGCTGATTAACATCACCAACGGTAATTTGACTCCACTGACTACCTTAGGCATTACCTCAGGATACTATAAAACACCGTCAGTGCAGATAAGTCCTTATTACTCAGTTCCAACTTGGGAAGGCACCATACCTGGCAACATAGCTCGTCCTTCTGGTAGCGTTTGGCAAAAAGCTAGCCAAATTGGTTCTGGTTTATCTGTAGCAGTAAAAACCTACAGCGCCAGCACCGAATCTTGGTCATCACAAACAATATCAAACTATGGAAATGTTTTTGCTGCAACTTATGGTTTAGACCCCACTGGCGGTGGCAACAATATTGCAGCAGGTACAATATTTGCACAATATAATGTCTATGAGACCACAGATGCAAATATAGCAACATATCTATGGTATCGCAGCGGTACAGGTGCAACAGTGGCTACTGGTGTAACTACTACTCCAGTGGGAGCCGCTATTGGTTCTAGTTTTACATTACAAACCAGAGCTAATGCAGCTAGTGCTACTGTAACAACATATTCTGTTTCTATCACTTCAAACACTGTACCAGGATTTATTTCAGCAGTGTCAGCGGCTAGTATCCCAAATGTGTCAGCTGCCTTGAACGCAAGTGGTGCAATGACCTTAGTACATGCATTGGGCGGGGATATGTTCTTAACTGACGGTACAGGTACACCATTGGCAAACATTGGCTTGACCACAAGTGCAACCAATGTCTATGCAAGTCCAGCACTGGGAAGTTCTGTAAGAATTGCGACAAACTGGAAACCATTGACTAATATTGGCTATACAGTAAGTGCCACTCAGCCTTATGTTGCCCCAACTAATGACACATATTGGTACTATAATAATCCAAGTCGTCCCGATATAATGATCAGCAATGGCAGCGCTTGGGTTGGATATCAGACATTGACCTCAGATATTAGAGGGTACAATTTGACGAATTCCAACAGCACTGGCGCTATTTTGAGTTCTAGTGCCCCTACTAAACAAGACGATGGTACTCAGTTGGAGTATGGCGATCTATGGTTAGACACAAATGATTTGGAAAACTACCCAGCACTTTATCGTTGGCAAAATGTCAGCGGTGTTGCGCGGTGGGTATTAATTGACAATTCAGACAATGTAAGCCAAAATGGTATCGTATTTGCTGATGCACGTTGGGGAACATCGGGCAGCATAAATCCGGCAACAGATAGCATTCCTAGTATTGCAACTTTAGCCAAGAGTAATTATGTAGATTTAGATGCACCCAGTGCTGCATTTTACGCACGAGGTACATTGCTATGGAATACCAGAGCTAGCGGTTTTAATGTAAAACAATTCAAATCAAGTTATTTTACTGCGGCAGCGTATCCAAATCAATCATTACCAACTGTAGCGTCAACCTGGGTATCAGCAAGCGGTTATAACGAATCTGGTGTGCCAAATTTTGGGCGTAAGGCTCAACGTGGTGTAGTAGTTGCAGCATTAAAAGCAGCTATAGATGGCAGTACAGCTTTGCGTGAAGATGCTAATCTTTACAACTTAATAGCTTGCCCAGGCTATCCTGAATTGCTGCCTAATATGGTTGCACTAAATGAAGATCGTAATAATACCGCGTTTATTGTTGGTGACACCCCAATGCGGTTAGCCGCAACTGGCACCGCAATACAAAATTGGGCACAAAATACTTCAGGGTCAACTTCCACTACAGAAGATGGGCTAACAACAGTAAGTCCTTATGTTGGTGTTTATTACCCCAGTGGGCAAACCAATGATCTATCTGGTGCATCGGTGGTAGTGCCAGCATCACACGCAGCATTGCGAACAATCATCAAGAGTGATAATGTAAGTTATCCCTGGATGGCACCTGCTGGAACACGTAGAGGTCTAATTGATAATCTGAGCGCTATTGGTTATGTAGATGCTGACAGCGGTTCATTTGTAAGTATTGGGGTTACTCAAGGCCTACGCGACACATTATGTGCAAACAAAATTAATCCTCTAACACAATTGCCAGGCACAGGGTTAGTGGTATATGGTCAAAATACCTTGAGCTCTGATCCCAGCGCAATGGATAGGATTAATGTTGCAAGGTTGATTAATTATCTAAGGACTCAATTAAATATATTGAGCAGACCTTTTATATTTGAGCCCAATGATCCTATTACACGTAATTCTATCAAATCAACAACTTCTAGTTTGCTTAATGATTTAATTGCTAAACGTGGTATAACAGATTACTTAGTTGTCTGTGACTCAACAAACAACACCACAGAGCGCATTGCTAGACACGAACTATGGGTAGATATAGCAATACAACCAACTAAGGATGTTGAGTTTATTTATATACCAATACGATTAAAAAATCCCGGAGAAATCCAGGGTGGTAATCTAGCATCGTCTAGTACCGTAGGAACAGGAGCATAAAAAATGGCAGTTTCATCATTAACACGGTTCACAGTACCGTTGGGTGGCAATCAAAGTGCCACCACACAGGGTATGCTAATGCCCAAATTAAAATTTCGCTATAGAGCAAATTTTGAAAATTTTGGTGTTAGCAATCCCAAAACTGAATTGACTAAGCAGGTTTTAAAATTTGGAAGACCCACAGTGGCGTTTGACCCAATAGAAATTCCTGTGTATAACAGTAAAATCTATTTGGCTGGGCGTCCAACTTGGTCTGCGGTGACTGCTGATCTACGTGACGATGCAGGTGGTAATGTCAGCAGATTGGTTGGCGAGCAATTGCAAAAGCAATTTGATTTTATGGAACAAGCCAGCGCAGCCAGTGGTATTGACTATAAATTCGTGGTCACTATAGAGATGTTGGATGGTGCCAATGGTGCTATAGAACCAACAGTTCTAGAATCCTGGCAGCTATATGGGTGTTTCCTAACCAATGTAAATTATGGTGATGCAGATTACAGCGTCAATGACCCAATGAGCATTACAATGGAAATACGCTATGACAATGCAATACAAATTTCCGGTGGTGGAGTTGGTACAAGTGTTACAAGAACCAATGGCACGGTTATAACGGGATAATTTGCTAATATTAATTTAATTTAAAACGCCCTTAGGGGCGTTTTAAATGGGCTAAATATCTATATGGCTTCTTTATACAATGCAGATTTAAAATCACTGGCGCCCGGTGTTGGCACACATCCCTATACTCATGCGTCCAAGTTATTCCTTGCGGACAACTTTAGACTGGCTCCTAAACAATCATTTTTATATTATGTCTGCATCAACATCGATAAAGACACTTTGCAGAATATATTAATTACAACTCAATCTATTAATACTTCGGTTAGTAGTCAAACTCTTTTGGAGCAATATGAAGCAGGATTAATGGCCAAAAGAGTAGATCTACCTAAATTTAACATTGGATCTAAAACTTTAAATTCTTACAATAGAAAAAATATCGTACAGACCAATATCTCCTATGATCCTATAACTATATCCTTTCATGATGATGCTGCTGATATAGTAACTAATTTTTGGAATGATTATTATACTTATTATTACAGGGACAGCGACTATGATGCTACCCTGTATCAAACTCCGCATAAGTATAACCCTAGGCTACGTTCCAATTGGGGGTTTAACCCAAGGAATTCCAGCGCCACCCCATTCTTACGTAATATACAAATATTCAGTTTGCACAATAAGAGGTTTACAGAATATTTGCTAATTAACCCATACATAACTGGTTGGCGTCATGGTGAGCATAATTCATCGGGTGGTGGCGATACCCTAGAGAATACCATGACTGTGGCATTTGAGACTGTCAAATACAAAACGGGTTATGTCAACCCTGTGGATGTCAATGGGTTCGCAGTGTTGCATTACGACAACTTTGACAGCCCAATTTCAACAAGTGTTACAAATATATACAGTGATTCTGGAATTGTGGGGGCGCTAGCAGACGGCGCAAAAGATCTTGCAAGACCACCAGGTACAGGTAGCGGTCGCGGGGTATTTGGTAGTGTGTTAGATGCTTATCGTCTTTACAATGGTGCAAAAAACGCAAATTTTGGAACACTGATTGGTACCACTATAGGTCAAATTGGTGGTAGAATAATTAATGGAGCGGTTAATAGCACATATACTAACTCCAGTTTCTTCCCAACCCTCAGTGGAATTCCCGGATATAGTGATGCGGCCACCAGTCAAATTAAAACTAATACTGGATTGATATCCTATGAGAGCCCTTATGCCAACCCACCCAATGGTGATGGAGTATCAATTTCAGGATCAGCTTCGGCTATAACAGTGGGATCAGCGATAAATTATGTACGTGGCGCTTTTGATAATTGGACTCGAGGTACCATTAGCAATCAGGCTGGCGCGGCAGGAAACCCAAATAGCACCACTGTCTATCAAGCAACAGATAATTCAGGGGAAATTGCAATCGCTGCTAGAACCGGGCAACCTGTAACTGGACAGCAAACTGCATTATTATTAGATAGTTCTGGAACGGTAGTAAGTAATTATGCAACCACTGGGGCACAAGCGGGCTCATTTAATCCAAATAATGTCAATGAAAACCTGAAGGTAACACAAACTTTTACTGACTCCAGTGGGCAAACAATTTTACAAAAAACTTATAACGATGGGACACGGGTAATATTTAATAGTTCAGGAGAAATATTGCAGACTTACCCAGGTGCCAAAACTAATGCTACAAATATTGACACTAACCCCACCAATACTCGTGATATAATAGCAGCGGGTGGTTCGGTCAATCCCAATGCTCCACAATATTTTACTAACCCGGTAACTGGTTTGACCTACTCCGTGGGTAATACTTCCAGTGCCTATATAACCAATGCTTTAAGTGGAGTAGCGGGTATAACTGGTGGATTGTATGCTGGAACAACTTTGAATACTGTGCTAAACTCAACTGCATTGGGTCGATCAGTGATAGGTCAAGGCGTTTCAGCGGCAGTAAGCGGTTTATCTGGTGCAGTAATTGGTAGGGCGATCAACAACGGAATTCAACCTTTAACAAACGGTATAACTGGCAGTATTGTGCAGGGCTGGGATAGTGTAAGTGGTAGTATTAAGAACATCGTTGGAACTTGGACCGGCAATGGCGGACAAGTGGCAAACAATCCTACTCAAAATGTGGTCAGCCAAGTGGAAAATCAATATGGCGGTAAAACCACTGTCTTTAAGAACGGTAGTGTCATAAGTACCAATGCAGATGATGAAGTGGTATCCACAACTGAAGGAATTTATGAGCCCACCTTTACTAATTGGACACCCGCTGTTTTGGGAGAAAACTCAGACGTTTATGCATCACTGCCAAATTCTGGTACATTAGCGTCAGACGTTTCTAATAATACAGTGTGGCCATTTACAGACGGCGACATCACCATTGGATAATTATGTCAAATATAACTTATAACCCTCAACAGCCCAGTAATTTAAATACAACTGGGTCAAACTCAACTACTAGATATTTTAATAATTTTTTCTTACCTAAGAATTCTATTAGTCAGAATACCAATGATGCAATATTGAGTTTTTTTGAAGAGCAAACCGGTAACAGGGAAAGTGCATTATTGTTATCGCAGGCTGTGATAGATACTGCACAAGCCAAAAAGGAAGACCCCATGACTGTGTTAACTGAATTTCAAAAGCTATCACAGGACAAATTAACAGCCCTACTGTCATTGTACTTAAATGCTTCAAGAGTCAATACAAGTTTGCTGGGAATAAAGAATATCCCAAAAACTAATAGCTATGTGTCTAGAACTATAATAACTTAAAATCATGGCAAAGTATAGTCAAGGCTTTTATCAAATTAAAAACCCTGAAAAATATGTGGGTAAAAAGACGCCCCATTATAGAAGTAGCTGGGAAATGACATTTATGCTATTTTTAGATAATAACCCTTCGGTGTTGCAATGGGCCAGTGAAGCTATTCACATAAATTATCGAAATCCCTTTACTGGGAAAAATACTATATATGTGCCAGATTTTTTAATAGTTTATGTAGATAGAAATGGTAAGAAACACGGGGAAGTAGTGGAAGTAAAACCACTTAAAGAAACCACTATGGAATCTGCTAGATCTACCAAAGACAAAGCGGCTGTGGCATTAAATATGTTTAAATGGGAAGCAGCCCGTAAATTCTGCAAAGCTCAAGGCCTTATTTTTAGAATTGTCACGGAACACGACATTTATGCTGGCACTAAAAAATGAAATCCCAGCGCTAATTTAAACGATAAATACTCAATGACTAAACGTTTAGAAGCCCTTTTTGACTTAGCTCCTGTTGAATCAGATGACGACACCACTCATGAACAAGTGGTAGCAATAACTGAAGAACAAAAAACAACGATCAGTGAAATAGATAATGCTATAGATAAAATAGATCTAGCGTTGCCATTTGTCAATGACTTGGACACCAGTGACGCTGAACTAGACGAGTTGGCCAAATTGGCTAAGGATAATTTTTCAGATTTAATGTCCCTAGGTATGAACGTGGAGGCTAGATTCAGTGGTACTATATTCCAAACAGCTGGGGTATTACTGGGTCATGCGATCACTGCTAAACAAGCCAAACTAGATAAAAAACTTAAAATGGTTGATTTACAATTAAAGAAAATGAGATTGGATTATCAAATCAACAAAGATAACCAGGGAGCCGACGAATCTATTGAGGGTGAGGCGCAGGTATTGGATAGAAATTCATTGCTAGCACAAATACTAAACAGATCATCCAATAATTCTAAAAATTAATAAATACTCTATTACAGGAAAAAATATGAAAAGTTTGACCGATTACGTTACAGAAAATACCAGGACCTTTGATTTTAGAATTAGGCTGGCCTGTGAAGTGGATGATACACTAATAGAAAAAATAAAAACGGTTCTGGAAGCCTATAAGATAGTAAGCATTACCAAACCCAAAAGGTTGCCAATACACGAGTCTCCGGAATTTCCAAATTTGGGCCCTGTAGAAATTAATATTATTGATGTATGTCTAAGTTATCCAACTACTGATGCTTTGATCTTGTCAAAGGTGTCGGAAAGAGCGGGAATGCACCAATCATGTATTAAGGTAACCCCATTAAACGGCCCCTATGAAGCTGCTTTGGCTGGTATGGAGCAAAGTAATTTGCAAAAATGGGGTGAGAGTGTTTTAGCAACGCCTGAAATGACCACCACCAAACCACCAGCGGACCTAGTTGGTGATGCTAGGGTGCCAGTTCTTATAAAAGAATTAGAAGCTACGCGCCGTTACGAATACTCTCAAGCAGCAGGCGGCAAAACTACAGCGACCAAGACCAGTGATACATTCCCAGGTGATACTGTTAGCCCCCTAGGAAGTAGGCAAATTAAGTTGCCAACAATTAAAAAAATATCAGGAAAATAATATGAGCCAAGAAAATAACAATATTTATGACATTTTGGATAACTTTAACAAGGTGACAGACACAGCAGTTGAACTCTCCAAAACTCCCAAATCAAATACATTGCTAGAATCTACTATGGAGCAGATTGTTTCTGAGAAATATTTGGGCTGGAAAAAAACAGTTGCCGGAATTGAAAAAGGCGGCTCAGCAGAAAATCCCGAAGCAGTGGCAGCAGCGATTGGGCGTAAAAAATATGGTAAAGAAAAGTTTCAAAAGGCGGCAGCTACAGGTAAAAAACTAGCTCATGCATCAGTATCTGAAGGCGAAACAAAACACACCAGTACTGGTAGAATTCACAAAGGCACTTATGGCACAAGCTTTGATGATGACTACAAAGCACCACCTACGCAACGTGGACGTGGTCGCCCGAAAAAAGGAGCAGACAGTGAGACAGGTGAAGTCATGAAGCCCGATTGGAGTGCTTTCTCTAAGAAAATAACTACTAAAACCAAGTTACCAACCACACGTCATAAAATGGTGGGAGAAACAAATGTTGCAGAAAGTTCTTATAGACGCCGTGGCGATGCATACGAAAGAGATATACA
>Ga0214923_10000097_pt1 | contig 126624 bp, 126 predicted proteins | sample LL1510_MetaG_FD_177993 | JGI IMG/M metagenome (GOLD analysis project Ga0214923, IMG submission 177993) | Freshwater microbial communities from Lake Lanier, Atlanta, Georgia, United States - LL-1510 | ecosystem: Environmental > Aquatic > Freshwater > Lake | place: USA: Georgia | collected... | reverse complement strand
CAGGACTCCACATACTCGTCGGACGGACTAACCACCCCGCTTTCAATCTGATGCAGCTCCTTATCGACCTCATGATACAGATCAAACAAACGGCGAAAATGGGCATCCGTCTCCTTCAGTGTGTGGATCAGATCGCGATGTTTGGGAAATTCCGAAACCAGATTATGATGTTCGTTATACATAGTTTCTCCTTATGTTTCTGCGCGGATTCTTGCACGTAAAATGCGGGAGCGTGTTGATTTACATCAATCCTGACGCCGGTAATATCTTGCGTGTAAATCCTGTTGACCCTGAATCGATCATGCTTATGATGGCCGCTCGTTCGCTATGTGCCCCAGTGGTGGAATTGGTAGACGCGGTAGACTCAAAATCTACTGCCGAAAGGCGTGCTGGTTCGAGTCCGGCCTGGGGTACCATAGGATAAAAGGGCAGTTTGACCCTTTTATCCTATGGTTTCAGTGCCCGTTCAACGAGAACCACGGTTTGACCATACGCTTAGTGAGCCAAGCTTTGCGCCGGCGAACTTAGCATTGGGGAGGAGGCGCTGCGCGCCGAGCATGTCCGGCCTGGGTGGGGTACCACAAATTTTGCACGTGCTTCAACGCGGACTGGCGAAATTCAGTGTCCACCGAAGCGCTGTGTGAGCGCAAGCTGAACTAAGAAATACTGGCTCGAATACGTCTGGTTAAAAAAAATGAACAAGCCTTATAAGAAGCACTCTCTCAACTGGATTGGTGGCGCGGTTCTGTTCGGCATCGTCGCAGCAAGCGCTACAACATCACGAGCATCTGAACCGGTTGTTTCTGAAGAAAAAGTTAAACTTTCAATGCGTTGTCATGAGCTGATCAGGGGAACGCCTGACCCCGACGGGGTCGTCTATTTGCTGCGCGGAAAGACACTCTATAGAGACACCATTCCAATTTCGACCGAAGAGGGCATCACATTAAGCTCCATACATGGCGATGTCAGATCGGCATCGCATCGCGTGGAAGGCTCCACGCTAACCCGCACGCTCTATTCGCAAACAGGCACCCAACCCAAACGCATTATTGGCGTTGAAGCATTTGATTTTAAACAACAAAGAATCATTGATGCGGGTGAAGACACATGTCACCATAACGTTGACCTGCAACTCCCTGACAAACACCAGTAGCGACCGCTTCCGCCTAAGCCACCTACCCTAGCCGGATGTGCTGCGCCGAATTTTCCACAAGCCGTAGAGGCTAACCGAAATCCACGCGGTTTCCATAATCAGCGTCGCCAGATTCCAATACCAAAACAGAGAGAACAAAATGCCAAGCGCACCAAACAAATTGAGCAGATGGTAGCGTTTTTCCTCGCTCGACATCTTGCCAATCGCCAGCAGAAAATAGGCCAGCAAAATGAGAAAGGCTCCTGTTACTCCAATAATGTTTGCTACCAGTGCCATATGTCTCCTTTACGCTGTGATGCGGCCTGCCCGCATAAACAATGGCCACCGGAACCGCTGTAGCAAAGTTGGGTCAGGCCAGCAACCGCTAAACGCTTCTTGCAGCATTTCTGCGGCATGTTTGCCCGTTGCTTTCTCCCATTGGCGCATGGCCGACCAAGATTGCATATACCCCATCAGCGCCTCACGGTTCCAATCCACTTCTATCCAGAATGCCGGTGCCGCTATTGCTTCAAACGGAAAATCCAGACTCTGATAACGCATCTCCACATGCCGGCGCTCAGGGGGCCAGAATTGGCCCAGCACAGACTCATACACCCCCTTGGCGGCTTGCGCAGCGCTGGATTCCCCTTCTATCGTGCCGTAACCCATCATCACCACCAACCCGCCGGGCTTCAATACCCGCCGCACTTCTGCAAAGTAAGAATCCAGATTAAACCAGTGCGCCGCCTGAGCGGAAATGGCCAGATCCACCGATTGGGCATCCAGCCCGCTGGACTCAGCGGGAGCGCAGGCATAACGCACATTCTTATGCGCCACCGCTGCGGCAATTTGCTGCGCCGAGGCATCGGTTGCCTCTACCTGTTCGAAATAATCCGCCAACGACACGGACAACTGGCCGGAACCGCACCCGGCATCCCATGCCAGACGATGTGCAGTTGTCTGCGCTGCAATCCATTGCAACGCGGTATCCGGATAGGTCGGACGAAACTGGGCATACACACCAGATGCCTGCGAAAAGTGATCCTTAAAATCAGGCCGCTTCGTCATTGCTGGCAGCTGCCTCTGCCAGCGTTTGCTTGGCTTTGGCTGACAATTGTATATTGAGTTCGCGCAGCTGTTTGTCTTCCACCGTTGAAGGAGCGCCCATCAGCAAATCTTCTGCACGCTGGTTCATCGGGAACGCGATCACTTCGCGAATGTTCGGCTCATGTGACAGCAGCATCACCATACGATCCACCCCCGGCGCAATCCCACCATGCGGCGGCGCCCCGAAATGGAAGGCGCGCCACAGCGCCCCGAATTTCGCTTCCAGCACCTCGGGCGGATACCCTGCAATGGCAAAGGCTTTCTTCATGATATCGGGCCGATGATTACGAATGGCACCGGATGAAAGCTCCACGCCATTGCACACAATGTCATATTGGTAGGCTTTAATAGCCAGCAGCTTTTCGTTGTTACCTTCTGCCGCTTCCAGCACTTCCAGACCGCCTTGCGGCATGGAGAACGGGTTGTGCGAGAAGTCGATTTTCTTTTCATCTTCATTCCATTCATAGAATGGGAAATCCACGATCCAGCAGAATTTGAATTCCCCTTCCTTGATCAACCCAAGCTGGTTGCCAATTTCGGTGCGCACGAGACCAGCAATCTTTGCGGCTTCGCCTTCTGCGCCAGAGGCAAAAAAGATTGAATCGCCCGCCCCGATACCGGCCAGTTTTTTCAGTTCTGCATGTTTTTCGTCACTGAGGAACTTTGCAATCGGGCCTTTGCCTTCGCCATTTTCATCGTAAATAATATAGGCAAGGCCTTTCGCACCCTGCTCCTGCGCAAAGCCGATCATCTTATCGAAGAAGCTGCGCGGTTTATCGTGCGTTTTGGGCGCGGGAATGGCGCGGATGATGCCGCCGCCTTCCACCACCTTGTTAAAAATACCAAAGCCGGAGCCCTGCCATACTGCTGTAGCATCCACAATCTCAAGTGGATTGCGCAGGTCGGGCTTATCATTGCCATATTTGAGCATCGAATCGGCATAGGTGATATGCGGGAATGGCGCCGGCGTCACCTTCCAGTCCGAGAACTCACGGAACACCCCTTCCATAATGGGCTCCACCGCCGCAAACACGTCGTCTTGAGTAGCAAAAGCCAGCTCCATATCCAGCTGATAAAACTCGCCGGGCGAGCGGTCGGCGCGCGCATCTTCATCGCGGAAGCATGGCGCAATCTGGAAATAGCGGTCAAATCCGGAACACATCAGCAACTGTTTAAACATTTGCGGTGCTTGCGGCAGGGCATAAAACTTTCCTGGATGCACGCGGCTTGGCACCAGATAATCGCGCGCCCCTTCCGGCGATGATGCCGTTAGAATGGGGGTTTGCATTTCCAAAAACCCCTGTTCGGTCATGCGGCGACGCAGTGACGAAATAATCTGCGAACGGCGAATGATGTTGCGGTGCAGTTTCTCGCGACGCAGATCAAGGAAGCGATATGTCAGACGGGTTGCCTCAGGGAAGTCTGCCTCATCATTATTCACCAGCATCGGCAGTTGTGCCGCTTCCGATTCCATTGCAAATTCGCTGATGCGCAATTCCACCTGACCGGTCGGCAATTCGGGATTCACCGTCGAAGGCTCGCGCCGGACCACTTCGCCCACCAGAGTAATCACGCTCTCATTGCGCAAATGTGTCAGCGTATGAAACAGCGAGTGTTCAGCCTCAGCTACGCATTGCGTTACCCCATAATGATCGCGCAGATCAACAAACACCAGCTGACCATGATCGCGGGTACGGTGAACCCAACCCGAAATCTTAACAGTCTGGCCCACATGTTCTTCGCGCAGGGCATTGCAAGTGTGCGTGCGGTAAGGATGCATAACAATTCCTTTGTTTTTGTATGATTTAAGCTCAGGCAGTGGTATAAACGATGGGTTAACTCTTGCCAAGCAAGATTACAGGGAGACCAACCCATGCTAAAAACAACGTTTTTTGTCACTATCTTCCTGTTGCTTTCTGCCTGCGACCCACTTGACCTGATTCCTATTATCTAACGCCCGCATGGTTGATACGCCTCAGATTATTCCGATTCATGCGCAACCCAAATCCTCCGCTAATTGCATTGATGGCTGGACACAGGATGCCGACGGCGCACACTGGCTGAAAGTGCGCATCACCAGCGCCCCGGAAGACGGAAAGGCCAATAAAGCCCTGATCGCGTTTCTGGCTAAGGAGTGGCATATCCCCAAGTCAGCGCTCTCGCTTGTCTCGGGTGAAACATCACGCTATAAGCGGCTGGCCATTGCAAAGGGGTATCATGTACCAACTGATTACGAACACCGCTGATCTGGAGGCCGTCTGTCGGCGTCTGCATGATGAACCCTATGTCACCGTTGATACCGAGTTTATCCGCGAAAAGACCTATTACCCGAAACTCTGCCTCGTTCAACTTGCCGGTAACGACGACAATATCATCATCGATCCGCTGGCGGATGGTATTGACCTGACGCCTTTACTCGAGTTGCTAAGCAATGAAAAGGTGCTTAAAATTTTCCACGCCGCGCAGCAGGATGTCGAAATCTTCTATAAGCTGATGGGCAAAATTCCTGCCCCCATTTTTGATACACAAATTGCCGCCATGGTCTGCGGGTTTGGCGAATCCGTGGGGTATGAATCACTGGTCAATCGCCTGCTGAACGAAACGCTGGATAAGGCCTCCCGCTACACCGATTGGGAACAACGCCCACTGACAACCCGACAGCTCAATTATGCCATCGCTGATGTGACGCATCTGCGTCAGATTTATGAGCATCTGCATGGACGCATTACCGCACGTAACCGCGAAGCATGGATTGAGGAAGAAATCGCCAAGCTGAACGAAGTCAGCCAATATCACACCAATCCCGATGAGGCGTGGCGTCGCCTGAAATATAAAAATCGCTCACCCGCTTACCTGAATATCCTGCGTGCTGCCGCCGCATGGCGTGAGCGCACGTCGCAGGTGAAAAACATCCCACGCGGGCGCTTACTCAAAGATGAAGTGGTGGTGCAGATCGCATCCATGAACCCACACAATATGGATGAGCTGGCAGAAGTGCGCGGCGCCATGCGACACCTGAATGTTGACAATGCCCAATCGCTCATGGATGCGCTGGAGAAAGCCCGTGCTACCCCAAAAGAAGAATATCCGCGTGATGAGAAGAAACGCAAACAGCTGGAGCCTGAGCAAGAGGGGCTGGTGGATGTGTTGAAAATGCTGCTCAAGATGCAATGCGAACAGCATGGCGTGGCACCCAAGCTGGTTGCCAACAAAGAGGATCTGGCAGCGCTGGTGCTGGGACGCTCCGATGTCCCATGCCTGCAAGGCTGGCGGTACGATGTGTTTGGCAAACGCGCCTCGCAATTCCTGCAAGGATCATTGCTTTTGAAAGCCGTTCGTGGCACCATTCAGTTCGAAGAAGCGTAAATCCGTACCATCACGTTACGAGGTGTTATGTCGGGTGCTACCTTGGCCACCATCATTCCATTTTTAGTTGCCGCCATCGGCACATCGGGATTACTTATCTATTTCTGGCGTAAATGGCAAAGACGCAAGCAACTGCTTAACCCCATGCATAGCGTCATGGTTCAGGCCGACATTAAAGGCACACGCATTGAGCGGCTGAAAAATAATCCGAAGAGTCATGTGGTAGACTGCGATTTTAAAGACTGGAAAGGGAATACGCATTCCGCTTGCTACGCCGTGGCAGAATCAGACTGGAAAGCCCTGCAGGAGCAGTCCACGGTGTCTGTGACCTATCTGCGGGAAATGCCAACCGTTAATTGTCTGACCGATCAGATCCAGAATCGGGTGCATTCTTATCGCTTTCTGGTGCTGGCGCTCGCCAGCTCACCAATTCTCATGCTGGCTATGGCGACATATTATGCGTTGGTCGGCGCAAACTAGCCAACGCTACGCTGCATGGCTTTTTTCTGCGCCACTTCTTCGGCAATCGCTTCCACAATCGGAATATACCCTGCCTTGAATTGCCGTGACGGATCCGTTTCCTGTGTCATCTGCTGCAACTCTTTCAGCGTTTTCCATGCCAGCGCATCGGAATGTTGTGGCCGCAGCGTGCTGATATCCAGTTTGGGGTCAAGCTCTGCGCTGTAAAAGTGAATATCGTAAGCGCCTTTGCTGGAAGGATAAGATTTGAGCCGATGGTCCTGCATGGGCCCTTTAGCCTGCAAATCTGCACGCGAAAGCCCCAGTTCTTCTTTGGCTTCTTCAACCAAACAATCGATATGATTCTTGATATGGCCAAGCGGTATGCAGGCCAATGTATCGCCGCGCATTTCCTGTTGGCCATCGCGCAAATCTACCCACTGCCCCGCATCATTGCGATACTTCACCGTACCGCGCGCAATGCCCCAGCTCATGGTTTCAGGGTCGCCGCCCTTTGCCGGATCATGTTTGGGCAGATGAATCAGAAATTCCATCTCGCGCCCACCACCTTCTACCGCCCGCCAGCGATAGGGCACAATGCCGACCTTATTGGTGAGATGTTTAATATCTGTCATGCAACCGCTTTTAACTGGGTTATGGTGCGAAGATCAAGCTTAACCGCGAAGAATTTCGCTTTCAGGCTCAGATCTCTCAACGCGGTTAGCAAAGGGTGAAGCCAACGTTCCAAGAATGCCACGACCCGTATCTCCAAACATATGACCCGCTGCATTAGATAATTGAGCGATCTCTAATACGGCTGAGCCTTGTCCAACCCGCGCCCTACCTGCATTGCCATCTTTGATAGCATCCGATAACTCCGTAACCGTCGCCCCTCTGGTTCGAGCCTGCCCACCTGTAGAGACCTCTGCTACAGTAGCCATATGCATTCGTTGAATCTCGTCAGCAGAAAGCCCTCCATCTGCCACAGGCACTTGTTGACCGGCCACCACCTCTGGGCCTGGCCGACGAGGACCGCCCTGCCCGACTTGAATCTCATGTGCGGCTGCCACTTCTGCTGCTTCACCGCGCCGTCTTTCTTCTCTACGTTGTGTGGGGGTGAGCGACCAATTTGCTGACCGCGCAGCTGCGCGTGCCTCCTCCAAGAAAGGAGCATCCATTCCTAACATCTGAGAAAGATCGATTTTGGGCGCGCCACCCGTTATGCTCGGGCCACGTTCAACCGTTGGAGTTCCTACTCTTGCGTTCATAATTTCATTATATGTCGCAGATACTTAACAAAGCGTTAATATTGCGATTAACTAATTTACCATACACTCACAGGAATCATTATATATCAAATACTAAGCTTTGTCACGCCGCAGCGCAAAAGATGACAATTTGATGACAAATGCCCCATCCAGCCCGAAAACTGGCTACAGCGACTATTCGGATCGCAAGCCCTCTGCCATCACGGAATCGGACCCATTGGTAATCGATGCCAGCAGCGAAATGGTGCTTGGCAGAATCTTGGCGTAATAGAACCGCGCCGTTGCCAGTTTAGAGCCATAAAACACCGCATCCTCCGACTGTTTGATCAGTGCAATCGCGGCCTGACGCGCCCACAGCCACGCCAGCGCCACTAAGGCAAACATGCGCGCATATTCCACCGCCCCCGCACCCGCATGGTTGGGATTGGCCATACCCATCTGTGCCATCCACAGCGTACCCTTCTGCAGATACTCCAGATGCGTCTTCAGTGGTTTGATAAATTCTGCCATCGCCGTATTGTCTTTATGCTCTTCGATAAACGCATCCACCCGGAAGAAGAAACTGCGCAGATAGCGCCCCATATGCGTCGAGAGCTTGCGGCCAATCAGATCCATCGCCTGCACACCATTGGTGCCTTCATAGATCATGGCAATCCGCGCATCGCGCAGATATTGCGCCATGCCATATTCTTCGATGTAGCCATAGCCGCCCAGCGTTTGCACCCCAAGGCTTGCCACTTCAAATCCCATATCGGTCTGGTAGCCTTTCACAATCGGCGTCATCAGCTGCACAAAATCATCCGCCTGTTCACGTACCTTGGCATCGGGGTGGCGGTGCGCCAGATCCAGCTGCAACGCGGTTTCCATCGTGAGGGCGCGCATCCCTTCCGTCACGGCTTTCATGGTCCACAACATGCGCCGCACATCGGGGTGCACCGTAATCGGATCGGCGGGTTTATCGGGGAATTTCGGTCCGGTCAGCGCACGACCCTGCAAGCGTTCTTCGGCATAAGCCAGCGCATTCTGGCGCGCAATTTCTGCCAAGCCCAGCCCCTGCACTCCCACATAAAGCCGCGCCGCATTCATCATGGTGAACATCGCCGACAGGCCTTTATGCGGCACCCCGACCAGCCATCCCTTCGCATTTTCATAATTCATTACGCAAGTGGGCGATGCATGAATCCCCATTTTATGTTCAATGCCCGCGCAGGAAAATGTGTTGCGCTCACCCAGCGAGCCATCCGCATTTACATGGAATTTTGGCACAATAAATAAGCTGATCCCTTTAGAGCCTTTGGGAGCATCCGGCAAACGCGCCAGCACCAGATGGATGATGTTGCTGGTCATGTCCTGCTCGCCAGACGAGATGAAAATTTTGTTACCGGTAATGCGGTAGGTTCCATCTTCATGCGGCTCCGCTTTGGTTGCCACCAACCCTAGATCGGTACCGGATTGCGGTTCGGTCAAACACATCACACCAGACCATTCGCCCGAAATCATTTTTGGCAGATAGATTTGTTTCAACTCATCGCTGGCATGCTGCAACACCGCCGAAATCGCACCATGCGTCAGCCCCGGTGTCAGCCCAAACGACAGATTGGCCGAGCACACCATCTCCAGCATCGGCATGTTCAAAAATTCCGGCATATCCTGCCCACCATATTGCGTGGGCCAGGTGAGTGTCGACCAGCCGCCGCCCACATATTGCTGATACGCTTCTTTAAACCCGTCCGGCGTGGTCACGGTGCCATTCGCATATTTCAGCCCCTGCTTATCTCCCACCATATTGAGCGGAAACAACACTTCCTGACACAGCTTCGCCGCTTCATCCAGCAACGGTATCGCAAGCTGCGTCGCTTCCGAGAACCCCGGCACGTCGCCATAGCGGTCTACACCAAGAAATTCCTGAATCAGAAAAGCAAAATCTTTGATGGGTGCGTGATAGGTTGGCATGAAGCCTCCTCTAATTGCGTAACTAGTTGCGTAATGGTTTATTGGTTTCCAGCATATGCGCCACGCGTGCCAGCGTGCCCTCGGTCTTCACCAGCTGCATGAACACATCATGCTCCAGATCGAGCAGATCCTGCTCGGTCAGCTCAACGGTAATATCCGTATTGCCGCCGGTGAGAACCTGCGCCAGATGCTGGCACACCACCACATCATGCGGTGTCGCTTTGCCGCTCTTGGCAAAGTTCTCAACGGCCATATACAGCGCATCACGTCCCGCATGTCCCGGTAGACGAAACACGGGAGGTATCGGCGTGGCGTAGTTTTCTGCCAGTTGTAAACAACGTGTTTTCGCATCCGCCAGCACGCGGCGGCGATTCATGGAAACACCGCTCTTATCATTGAGAATCAGCATTTCCTGCGCTTCCTGCGCAGAACCTGCCACCTTGGCCATCGAGATATATTCAAACGCTTTCGATATGGCTGGCATTGGCCCACCCGGCATCATGGCATCGGGTTTTTTGCCGCTCATAATTGCCTTAGTGGTTGCTTCAGCCTGCGCCATATGACGGGCGATCATTTCTTTGCAGCCGCCCCAACCCGGTACAATCCCAACCCCCACTTCAACCAGACCGGGGTACGATTCAATATGCGCCTGCACGGCATCACAATGCAGCAAAATCTCACAGCCACCGCCCAGCGCCATATGCGACAGAGATGCCACCACCGGGAATGGCGCATATTTGAGCGCCATAAAGGCATTCTGCCCACCTTTGATGGTCTCAGATATCGCCCACCAGCTCGCGGTATTTGCTGCGAACATAAAGAAGCCCAGATTCGCCCCCAGCGAAAAACGCTCCGCATCGGTACCAATCACCAATCCCTTAAAATCCTTCTGCACAATGCCAATGGATTTATGCAGCATTTTGAACACTTCGGGATCGAAGGTATTCATTTTGGTGTTCAGCTCAAAACAGGCAATGCCATCGCCCAGATCCCATAGCGAGGCCCCGCTGTTTTTAGCAATGGGCTTGCTGCGGATTTTGATATCGCCCAGCATGAGCGAACCTTTGGCATGCACAATGGTGTGATACGCCCCATCCAACCCGAGGAACTGCTGTTCGCCACCTTCGGTGCGGTAAAGCGGACGACCGTTCGCCACCTTAATGATTTCAGGAATGGACATCCCAAATTCTTTACATTTTGCTGCAAAAATGGCCGTGCCCTCCATGCCCTGCCATTTCAGCCGGTCAATCAACTCAAAGGGCCCATATTTCCACGCATAGCCCATGCGCATGGCATCGTCGATGTTGCGAATCGTATCGGAAATTTCCGGCACCAAAGACGCCGCATAATGCAACGTTTTCAACAGCACCGATGCAGCATAACGGCCGCCAATATCCGAATGACCCAGCACCGCAGCAAGCCCCAACTTGCCTGCATCAGCGCTTTCCAGTTTGGAGGTTTTTTGTGCAGCATATTCTCCGGTTTTGAGGTTAATGACTTCTTTCTTTTTCTTGGCATCCAGACGATAAAACCCGCCCTTACCTTTGCGGCCTGTATAGCCATCTGCAATCATCTTGGTGATCAGATCGGGCTGGTGATAGATTTTGCGGAACACATCGCTCTCCGGCAATGTATCGAGCATTGCCTTGGCAATCAGCGGCATCAAATCAATCCCAATCAGATCGAACAACCCGAACACCGCTGTCTTTGGAACCCCCACCGGCTTACCCATGATCGCATCGGCATCTTCCACACTGATGCCCATCTCAATCGCATCATAAAGCGCCACCATCAGCCAATAGACGCCAATCCGGTTGGCCAGAAACCCCGGTGTATCCTTGCACTCCACACAGCCTTTACCGAGTCTCACATCTGCAAATTGCTGCACCATCTCATACGTCGATTGCGCCATCTCCGGTGACTTCACCACTTCTAAAAGCGGCATAAACCGCGGCGGATTGAAGAAGTGCGTGATCATAAAATCCTTGCGGAACGATTCCGGCAACGGCTCGATCAGCTTATTCAGCGGCAAGGTAGAGGTATTGGATGACACCACCGATCCTTTTTTGCGCACCGCATCGATCTTGCGATACACATCGTGCTTCACTTCCAGCTTCTCAAGCACCACCTCGATAATCCAGTCCACCTCAGCCAGCTTATCCAGATCATCTTCCAGATTGCCTGCGGTTACCAACTTGGCGTTACGCTTATGGGTAAACCCTGGCGTTTTGCCAGAATTCTGTTTCTCGATGGCTCCCGCTGCCAGCATATTGCGATCCGTTGCCCCCTGCGGCACAATATCCAACAGCAGCACCGGAACGCCCGAATTTGCAATCAACGCGGCAATGCCGCTGCCCATCACGCCCGATCCGAGCACTGCAACTTTTTCGATAGCCATTTAGATTGCCTCCAGAACCGTTGCGATACCCATACCGCCACCAATACAAGCAGTGGCGAGTGCATATTTGCCGCCATTTCGGTGCAGCAATTTAGCGGCCTTGCCGGTAATGCGCGCACCGGATGCACCTAGCGGATGCCCCAGCGCGATCGCGCCACCTTCGACATTGACCTTATCCATATCGAAGCCGAGTTCATTGCAGCACGGCATGGATTGTGCAGCAAAAGCCTCATTGATCTCAATCACGTCAAGGTCTTTGATTTTAATGCCAGCCATTTCCAATGCACGTTTGGTCGCACTGATTGGCCCCAGCCCCATGACGGCAGGCTCAAGCCCGGTGACCGCACACGCCTTGATGCGTGCCAGCATGGGCAACTTGTGCTTCTTGGCATAGGCCTCAGACGTCACCAGCACCGCCGCTGCGCCATCAGTCAAAGGCGAAGAGGTGCCCGCTGTCACCGTACCATACACATCGAATGCAGGATCCAACTTTGCCAAATCTTCCGGCTTAGAATCGGGGCGAATGCAGCCATCCACCGCCACATCACCAATCGCAACAATTTCATCCGACAAGTCTGCCTTAGCCGCCTTCTGATGACTCTTGATGGCAAATGCTTCCTGATCACCACGAGCAATTTTGAATTGCTTCGCAACATTTTCTGCGGTCAGCCCCATCGAGATGTAGGCTTCCGGCATGGTTTTATAAAGTGTCGGGTTGGGTAGCGGATTATAGCCCCCCATCGGGATGCGGGTCATAGATTCTACGCCCGCGCAAATGAACACGTCCCCTTTGCCGATTGCAATATTGCCTGCAGCAATATGAATCGCTTCCATCGACGATCCGCACCAGCGATTCACCGTTTGCCCAGCCACTGTATGCGGCAGGCCCGACAAAAACGCGACCATGCGTCCCATATTGAAACCTTGTTCGCCTTCCGGAAAGGCATTGCCGCAAATCAGGTCGGTCACATCCGCCGGATTCACCCCCGTTTTGGCAATCAACCCCTTGACGACCGCCGCCGCCAGATCATCAGGGCGAACCTTAGCCAAGGCACCTTTTTTCGCAGGGGTAAAGGGTGAGCGGACAAAGCCGCAAATCACTGCATTCATGAAACCTCTCCTATAAATTTTTATGCACTATAACACGTTAGCTATGAATTGTCAGGCAATCCCTAGCGATGCTTCTCTGCTTCTTCCGCGACCAGTTTCTTTTTTAGAATTTTTCCAATAGGGCTTTTGGGCAACTCTGCACGAAATTCGATGTCGTGCGGCACCGCATAACGCGACATCCGCTCACGCATAAATTCTTTCATTTCGTCCGATGTGGCGCTGTGGCCTTCTTTGAGCACAATATAGGCTTTGATCATCTGCCCTCGACTGGGGTGTGACAGCCCTACCACGGCACACTCCGCTACCGCTTCGTGGCTGTAAATCACCTCTTCCACATTGCGTGGATACACATTGTAGCCACCGACGATAATCATCTCTTTCAGGCGGTCGACGATATAGAAATACCCATGCGCATCCATATATCCCAGATCGCCGGTATGCAGACGTCCGTTATGCAGCACATTCGCCGTTTCCTGCGGCTGGTTGAGATATCCCCGCATCACTTGCGGCCCACGAATACAAATTTCGCCTATCTCACCATATTTCAGCACCGTGGTGCGGTCTTCCACGCTAATCACTTCTGCTATCGTTCCCGGCAGCGGCAACCCAATCGACCCTTCGATGTTTTTTCCCTGTAGCGGGTTGCAATGCGTAACCGGAGAAGACTCCGACAACCCATATCCCTCCACCAGACTGCATCCCGTTAATTTCTCAAATCGCTGCTTCACTTCCACCGGCAGCGGTCCGCCACCAGAAATACATTTCTTAATCGACGTCAGGTCATACTTGTCTAACGACGGGCAGTTATTAATGGTGGCATATAACGTCGATACACCCGGAAACACCGTCGGCTTTTTATTCTGAATATCCGCCAGCACGGTTTTGAGTTCAAACCGCGGGTGAGGAATGATTTTGAACCCGTTATAGATCGCCAGATTGAGCGCCACCGTCATCGCAAATACGTGAAAGAACGGCAGCACCGCCAGCATAATCTCTTCGCCTTCCTTCAGCCCGTCCATCCACAGCGTACTTTGTAGCGTGTTGATATACACGTTGGCGTGCGTCAGAATCGCGCCCTTAGGCACACCGGTTGTCCCTCCCGTATATTGAATCACCGCCATATGCTCAGAAGGCAGCAGCATCGGCACTTTTTCGGGAGCAATCCGTTCATAGGCCAGTAGTTCGTTCAGCGTGGCGTGATAGTCATTCTTCGGCGGCAGATAGAGGTCTTTGGCCCTGGCTACGGTGTACAGCGCTGCCTTGGAAATGGGCAACGCCTCCTGAAAGAATCCGACAATCACTTTGCGCAGACTGGTGTTACCGATAAACGGTTTCAGCTTGGGATAGAGAATGCGCAGATTCAGCGTGAACATGATCTCTACTTTGGAGTCGTTAATCTGGTGCTCTATTTCGCGCTCGGAATAGAGCGGATTGAAATTCACCACCGTTCCACCGGCCTTCAAAATCGCATAATAGGCGATGATGAATTGCGGACTGTTGGGCATAAAAATACCCACACGCGTTTCACGGCCGACCCCCATATCCTGCAAGCCTGCAGCCACACGATCGACCATCTCGCTCAAACGTGCATAGGTATATTCCTTGCCCATGAAATCAATCGCAATATGGTCTGGATATTTAGCGGCCGTATCATCCAGAATGGTATAAAGCGGTTTGGGAAGAAATGCCGTATTCCAGGCCAGTCCGGCAGGGTAATTCGATAGCCACGGGTAATCTGCCATAATTGATCGTTTTTATTGCCTTCGTGCGTGCCACACCGTATGGTGCGGCTGATATTTAGGATTATACCACTACAAAAGGTGAAGTGCTAATGTCTGATAGGATGCAGCGCAGCGAAACACAGGAAACAGATGTCGTCATTATTGGGGCCGGTCCGGTGGGGCTGTTTGCCATTTTTGAGCTGGGAATGCTCAAAATCCGCTGTCATGTGGTGGATGCGCTGGATAGCATCGGCGGGCAATGTGCTGCTTTATATCCCGAAAAACCGATTTACGACATTCCCGGTCATCCGGCCATCGACGCGCAGGATCTGATCGATAAGCTGGCCGAACAGGCTGCCCCTTTTGCGCCTACCTACCATCTCAACCAACAGGTGACTAAACTGACCCCGTCTGAGGGTGGTTTTTTGCTGGAAACTTCTGCTGGAACGCGCCTTCAGGCCAAAGCCGTGATCGTGGCCGCAGGATGCGGTGCGTTTGGCCCCAACCGCCCACCGCTGGCTGATCTTGACGCCTATGAGGCAACCGGCGGCGTGCGCTATCTGGTGACACAAAAGGAACAGTTCAGAGATAAAAATGTGGTCATTGCCGGCGGCGGCGATTCTGCGGTGGATTGGGCCAATGCGCTTGCCGGTATCGCAAAAAATATTTATGTGGTGCATCGCCGTGATAAATTCCGCGCCATGCCGGAATCCGTTGACCGGATGCAGCAACTCGTATCCGACGGCAAGATCGATATGGTGGTACCTTATCAGCTGGATTCCCTGCGCGGCAACAACGGATGCCTCACCCATGTGGTAGTGAAAACACTCGAGGGTCAGGAACGTGCACTGGAAGCAGACCATCTGCTCGCCTTTTTTGGTCTCGCCATGGAACTGGGGCCCATTGCCCATTGGGGGTTAAACCTGCAGCATAACCATATTGGTGTTCACCCCGGCACGTGCGAAACCAGTGTCAAAGGCATCTTCGCGATTGGCGATATTGCAACCTACGAACATAAGCTCAAGCTCATTTTGTGCGGCTTCTCGGAAGCAGCTATGGCATCTCACGCCATCCGCAGCATTATCTACCCCGATACCGCTTACCACTTTGAATATTCCACTAGCAAAGGGGTTCCAAACGCCGCATGACCAACCTCATCGATGGAAAGGCATTCGCCGAAGACATGCTGCAGCGCATAGCAGATGCTACAGCTACACTCAAAAAACAACATCGCATCACTCCCGGACTTGCCGTTATTCTGGTCGGCAATGATCCGGCAAGCGAAGTGTATGTGCGCAACAAAAAATCGCGTACCATTGCCGTGGGAATGAATTCGTTTGATTGCCATCTCTCGGCGGACGTTACGCAAGATGCGTTGATTGAAGTCATCAAAGAATTTAACCACGATCCCGAAGTGCATGGCATTCTGGTACAGCTGCCTTTGCCCAAACACATCAATGAGCAAACCATCATCAACACCATCCATCCGTCAAAAGACGTGGATGGGTTCCATGTGATCAATTCAGGAAAACTAGCGGTCGGACAACAAGACGCACTGGTTTCTTGCACGCCGCTTGGATGCCTGATGTTGCTCAAGCACCGGCTGGGTAATCTGAGCGGTAAACATGCCGTCGTGGTCGGGCGATCCAACATTGTCGGCAAGCCCATGGCGCAACTGTTGCTGCAGGAAAACTGTACCGTCACCGTCTGCCATTCGCACACACGTCATATTGAATCCATCGTCAAACAAGGGGATATTGTAATTGCTGCGGTTGGCAAGGCAGAAATGGTAACGGCAGGCTGGATCAAACCGGGTGCTGTCGTGATTGATGTGGGCATTAACCGCGTGACCAGAGCTGATGGAACAACCAAGCTGGTCGGCGATGTTGCCTTCCATGAGGTCAAAGACATTGCGTCTGCCATCACACCAGTACCGGGCGGAGTCGGCCCCATGACGATTGCCTGTTTGCTGCGCAACACACTGCAAGCAGCCTGCAGCATTCACCATGTGCCATTCCCGCTTTAACCATGGACCTCTCCATTATAGAACTGGTGTTGCTTGCCGCTGTCGGAGCTTTTGCAGCGGCCATCAATGCTGCCGCCGGAGGGGGCACATTCTTCACATTTCCAACACTTGTTTTTTGTGGTTTGCCGCCAACATTGGCTAACACCACCAGCACCTTCGGCGTCTGGTTTGGTTCGCTGGGCAGCGTAGGGGGCTATTGGAATGAAATAAAATCAAGTCGTAAAGACGCTTTCTGGTTCTGCATCATCGCCACCATTGGCAGTTTGATTGGCTCGGTGTTACTACTCGTCACGCCGCAAGATACCTTTGCAGGGATGGTGCCCTATCTGATGCTTGGTGCTGTTAGCCTGTTTGCCCTTGGTCGCAAAGCGCTGGACTGGGTAGAAAAAAAGCTCCCACCCTCTCCCAAACTATCCGTTGCTGGCAAGGCAGGGATTGGTCTCATGCAGCTGCTCGTTGGCATTTATGGCGGATTCTTTGGCGCAGGCATTGGCATTCTGATGATTGCAATTTTTGAACTCACCGGTATCCGCGATATTCATCGCATCAATGGAATGAAAGTACTGATTGCGACCTGCATCAACTTTGTTTCCGTTGCAACCTTTGTCATTGCCGGCGCGGTCATTTGGGCGGCTGGCCTGTCGCTGGTGGCTGGCTCTATAGTGGGTGGCTATTATGGCGCGGTGCTGACCAAACGCATTCCCCAGTTATGGATCCGCCGTTTCATTATTATTTACGGACTATTGATCAGCCTTTGGTTCTTCGTGAAGTAAGCTCCATCCCGTCTGCAATCAAGTCATAAACAGAGTGATCCTACTCTGCCTTCATCCTGTTCTTGTCCATGTGCAGCGACTTCGTCTTCTTGCCTCATACGCCACATCACCGGCCTTGGCATGCGCGAAAATTTTCTCCAAAACGAAGAAAGGGGGCCATTGGCCCCCCTTCCCACTCGTGATCGTTAAGCTGAACTATTTGGTGTTCAGTTGAACTTCAACGCGACGGTCACGCCACAGGCATGCGCGCAGTTCGTTGCCTTTCACGCCATCGCATTTAGAGACTGGCGCGTCTTCACCGATAGAGCGAACTTTCGTTGCTTTGGTGTCGCGATAGCCTTTAGAAGCGAGGTAGCCTTCAACCGTTTTAGCGCGGCGAAGAGCCAGTTTTTGGTTGTATTCAGAAGAGCCGATCATGTCAGCATAGCCAACAACATTCACGCTCTCAACAGAGGTTGATTTTTTAATGATGTCAACCAGCGAATCCAATTTAGCTTTCGCAGCCGGAGTCAGGCGAGAGCTATTGAAATCGAAGTAAACGGTGCGAGCATCTTCGCCACCACCGACACAGCCATCCATAGCCGCATCCCATTTGGTGCGCACGCAGTTGCCGAAAGAGTTCGTCACTACGTTACCGCGTTTATCTTTTACCACATCTTTGGGGCCTGCATGCGCCGTACCAGCGAGCACGAAAGCACCAGCTGCAGCCAACATCGTTGCTTTGACCAGTTTTTTCATTGTTCAATCCTTCTATTCGTTATTGATTTAGCCCGACCACCCGCGGGAAGACCCGAACCAGCGATCAGCATCGGGCCTATCTTTGAGTGAAATGATTGCGACATGCAATAGGAGAATGTGCTTTATCCGAGGTTGAAAACGAATCTATTTGGCGTCTGTTGCAGATTTACATCGCAGACCTTAGTGAAAAAGACACATTTTGCAGCCTGTGGATAAGTTAAGCTACACCACCACCCATGTCCCTTCCATGCGCCCTTTCTCGTCCCATTGCAAGATCGCCCGCTCATTACCCAAAGGCGATAGTCGCGTGTAATCCATTATAAAATAAACACATTTAACAACAGCAAACTGCTCATACGCCACGCTGTCCAACGCGTCTGCCTGCATCGACATCGCCTGCATGTCCACATCACAACTGCGGCGATCTGCCACCGCAACCCCCGATCCCGCTGCATTCAGATAGCTGTATTTGCTGGATTGGCGCGTATTTTCCCATTGTTTGTCGGCAAATTGATCTTTGTGATGAATGGTCGCATGGCCTTTGAGGCGCAGCTGCACTTTTGCCTCCGGATCATACATCAAAAAGCTGATTTTGTTATTGATATTCAGATCATTAATCTTTGGGCTACGCCTATCGGCATGAAACGCAACCTCCCGCGCTTCCGAATCATGATAGCGCAATACCACCGTGCGCATCTCTGGAAAGCCAGATGCCCCCACATTGGCTACGGATACTAAGTGATACGGGTGGTTGCGGCTATGGATCCCCACATCGATCGCCTGAACCGACAGCCGATAAATATCGGTGAAATCGTTACTACTGTTGTCTTTGTTGCCGCAAAGCCGTTCGATAGCGCGTGACATTCTGGTTATGCTCCTGAATGGTCTTAGCAAAATTATGTCCACCGGTGCCCGTGGCAACGAAATAATATTCATCGGTTGATGGCGGATTCAAAACCGCCTCAAGCGACGCACGTCCGGGGTTGCAAATCGGTGATGGGGGAAGACCCTTATGCACATAGGTGTTAAAGGGATGATCAACCGCTAAATCGGCATGAGTCAACGCACGCCCCAGCGGCGCATTATTCGCCAGCTCAATACCGTAAGCAACGGTGGGGTCTGACTGCAAGGGAATACCTTTGCGCAGGCGGTTAACAAACACTGCCGCCACACGCCCGCGCTCTTCCGGCAGGCCGGTCTCTTTTTCCACGACAGAAGCCAGCACCATCGCTTCAGCCAGTGTGGAGAATGGCAGGTTCTGTTGGCGCTTTGGCCAAAGCTCAGCACTGACTTGCTGCAACTCGCGCTGCATGCGTTCCACCAGTGCTTCACGGCTGTCACCGCGGTGAATATAATAGGTGCTTGGCATAATAGCGCCATCCTGTAACGTTACAGGCACTGCACCGGTCAACCGCTTATCCGCCATGAGCAACACGGCAATGTCACGCACGGTGAGTCCCTCGGGAATCGTCACCGCATGGGTAATGGATTCCCCTTTGACCAGAACCTGAAGCACTGCCGAAGGACTCATGCCCGCAGAAAATTGATACTCACCTGCCTTGGCTTTCGATTGGTCTTTAGTCCATAGCGCCATCAGCTTGAACTTCAGCGGATCATCAATCACACGATTGCTTGCCAGAATATCCGCAATGGCGCTGAATCCGGTGCCCGGCTCAATAAAGACAATCACATCTTCGGGCAGTGGGCCTGCCCCTTTGAACCAGCGGTCCAACATGAAGGCTGCCGCAACGGCACCCGTTGCAGCAAACAGAATAAGAACCAGAAGTGTGATGAAGAATCGCTTCACGCTCGCTCCCAAACCATTGGGGGCAGTCTACACTCTTTTGAAAATAAGTGAAGCGTTGGTTCCACCAAAACCAAACGAGTTCGATAGCACCGCATTCAGCTTTTTCTCTTTGGCCTTATGCGGCACCAGATCCACGCCCTTGCAGCTTTCTGATGGATTATCCAGATTCAGGGTTGGAGGCAAAATCCCATGATGCATAGCCAGCATCGCAAAAATTGCTTCCACACTACCCGCGCCACCCAGCAGGTGACCAATGGATGATTTGGTTGATGACATGGACAGCGTATCCAGCGCATTGCCAAACAGTCTGCGCACCGCGCCCAGCTCAATCTCATCCCCTTTGGGCGTCGATGTGCCGTGAGCATTCACATAGCCAATATCCGCAGGATTTAATTGAGCGTGTTTCATGGCCGACTGCATGGCGCGGAATCCCCCATTCCCATCTTCGGATGGCGCAGTGATATGATGCGCATCACCCGACAGCCCATACCCTGCAAATTCACCGTAAATGGTCGCGCCGCGCTTCTTGGCGTGCTCATATTCTTCAAGCACCACCACACCGGCACCTTCACCCATCACAAAACCGTCACGGCCTTCGTCCCACGGGCGAGAACCTTTCTCTGGCGTATCATTGTAAGCGGTAGAAAGCGCACGCGCCGCGGCAAACCCTGCAATGCCCAGACGGCAAATGGTCGACTCGGCACTGCCGGCAACCATCACATCGGCATCACCAAATTGAATGAGCCGCGCCGCATCGCCAATGGCATGCGCTCCGGTTGAACAAGCCGTCACCACGGCATGATTCGGGCCTTTGAGTCCGTATTTAATGGATACCTGACCTGACGCCAGATTGATCAGACACGCGGGGATGAAGAAGGGGCTGACGCGGCGGGGGCCACTGGCCTCCATCAGCTTCACCGTTTCTTCAATCACCGGCAGACCACCAATACCAGAGCCGATCATCACGCCGGTACGGCAACGATCTTCCTCTGTCTGCGGCAGCCAGCCAGATTGATGAATCGCTTCATCCGCTGCCACCATGGCAAACAGAATAAAGTCATCCACCTTGCGCTGGTCTTTTGGATGCATCACATGGTCGGCAGAAAACCCACCTTCACCACGTACCACCTGCCCTGCAATTTTGCAGGCCAGATCGGATACGTCAAACCGATCGATTTTGCGAATACCCGACTTGCTGGCAATCAACGCTTCCCACGTCGGCTTCACGCCGACGCCAAGCGGCGTCACCAAGCCCATTCCGGTCACTACGACACGACGCATCTGACACTACTCTCGTGAGTTACTAAGCGAGCGAATGACGTACAATTAGCTATTGGCTTCAATGTAAGAAATCGCGTCTTTCACGGTCTGAATTTTTTCAGCCGCTTCGTCCGGAATTTCAATCCCGAACTCTTCTTCGAATGCCATTACCAGTTCAACGGTATCAAGGCTGTCTGCGCCCAGATCGTCGATGAAGCTAGCCTCAGGCACAACTTTGTCTTCTTCAGCGCCCAGATGTTCAATCACAATCTTCTTAACACGATCTGCAATACCACTCATGATCTTGTCCCTAATTTTGAGTTAATCAGTAAATTAATGGATCGCCACTAGCATACAGATTTGGCCTTGGCCAGAAAAAATACGCTGTTATACAAACCACCGTTAATAAATATCCCCTGCCCTATTGATTTTATTATAAAAATAAACATTAAACCATCAGCAGCCCACCATTCACATGAATGGTCTGCCCTGTGATATAGGATGCCTCATCGCTGCTGAGAAACACCACACTAGCCGCCACATCTTCTGGCAATCCAAACCGGCCAGAAGGAATATTGGTGGTAATGCGCGCCGCTTGTTCTTCGTTCAGCGCTTCCGTCATTGGGGTTTTGATAAACCCGGGCGCTACACAATTCACGGTAATCCCGCGCGAAGCAATTTCCTGCGCCAGCGCCTTGCTCATCCCGATCATACCGGCTTTTGACGCACAATAGTTGGTCTGGCCCGGATTCCCCATCACCGCCACCACCGACGCAATATTAATAATGCGGCCATAACGCTGTTTCATCATCGTGCGCAGCACCGCTTTATTCAAGCGATGCGTGGCAGTCAGATTCACATCGATCACATCCTGCCATTCATCATCTTTCATCCGCATGGCAAGGTTATCTCGGGTAACTCCGGCATTGCATACCAATATATCCAGCCCATCCAGCTGCTCGGCAGCCAGTTTTGGCAGATTTTCCACTTCTTCTGCATTTTTGAGATTGCAGGTCAGGATCACCGGATTATTCGACATTTCTTTTGCCAGCTCTTCCAGTTTTTCACGGCGCGTGCCCGAAATAGCCACCCGTGCACCGCAACTATCCAGCGCCTTTGCCACCGCGAACCCAATGCCGCCACTGGCTCCCGTTACCAACGCTTTCTTACCCTGTAATGTAAACATAGAACGATTCCTTATATGAGGCAGAGAAAATTATGCCGCTTTGGCAAATGCATCGATGTCTTCGGGCAGGCCGACATTCTGCATCGCGGCATCCGGTGCTAAGCGCTTCACCAAACCGGCCAGAATCTTGCCATGACCAATTTCAACGAAACGGTCCACACCCGCGGCCACCATTGCATCCACGGATTCACGCCAGCGCACCATACCGGTGACCTGATCCACCAGCAGTTTACGAATGGTTTCCGCATCGCGCGTCTGCGCCGCCGTCACATTGGCTACCAACGGCACCACCGGTGCACGCAGATCGGCTGTTGATAGCGCCTGCGCCATACGCTCCGCCGCCGGCTTCATCAACGAACAGTGGAACGGCGCACTCACCGGCAATGCCAGCGCCCGCTTGGCACCGTTTTCTTTGGCTAGCGCCATGGCTTTCTCCACACCTTCCTTAGAGCCGCTAATCACAATCTGCTGGTCGGAGTTGTAATTCGCCACTTCGCACACATCGCCACCGGCGGATGCTTCTGCCGTTACTGCCTGCACCGCGTCAAATTCCAGCCCGATAATCGCTGCCATTGCGCCCAGTCCCGGAGCCACCGCATCCTGCATGGCACGACCACGGATACGCAACAGCTTTGCCGTGTCGGACAGCGACAGGCTACCCGCTGCCGTCAATGCGGAATATTCGCCCAGCGAGTGCCCAGCCACCAATGCCACATCGCGTTGAATATCTACGCCAAGCTCCTGCTGCATCACCCGCAACGCGGCCATGGAACAGGCCATGATCGCAGGCTGTGCGTTTTCCGTCAGCGTCAGGTCGCTTTCCGGCCCTTCAAACATCAGGCGGGTCAAATGCTGCGACAGCGCATCATCCACCTCAGAAAGGGTTTGTTTTGCAACTGGAAATGCCGCTGCGAGCGCTTGGCCCATGCCAACGGCTTGGCTTCCCTGTCCGGGAAAAATATAGGCTATTGTCATGCGCGATGGTTTAGTGCAAAGCCTTCTGCCCGTCAAGCCACAGAACTATGGATTAAAAATAGCTTGCAAAATGAGGATAAATCGCTATGAATCCGCATTCCGCAACCGCGGAAACACATTAATCGGTAGGACACCGGCCTGAAAACCGCAGATGTCCGTTAATGAAGGAGTAGTACTTATGTCATTCTATGAATGCACATTTATCGTACGTCACGACATGTCGCCCAACGACGTACAAAAGCTGGCAGACAGCTACGCTAAAATCATCACCGATGGTAAAGGCAAAATTCTGAAAAACGAATATTGGGGCCTGCGCAATCTGGCCTATAAAATCAACAAAGCCAGCAAAGGCCACTATGTGATGCTGGGCTTTTCGGCTCCCTATCCTGCATTGTCAGAGATGGAACGCCAGATGCGCATCAACGAAGATGTGATCCGCAACCTGACGGTGCGCGTGGATACGATGGACAGCACGCCGTCTGTCATGCTGAGAAGCAAAAACGGTGAAACGATGGACGAGGTAGCTTAATATGGAACGCAATTCTGAAAGAAATTCTGAAAGATCTGAACGTTTTTCTGATAGAAACTCGTCTGAATCCGGTTATGGCAAAGGCCGCCCTTCTGGTGGCGCGGGTGGTGGCCAAGGTGGTCGCAAGGTGTTTTTCCGCCGTCGCAAATCCTGCCCATTCTCTGGCCCGCATGCGATTGCCATTGACTATAAAGATGTGAAACTGCTCAGCCGTTTCGTGTCTGAACGTGGTAAAATCATGCCAAGCCGTATCACGGCGGTGTCTGTTAAAAAACAGCGCCAGCTGGCAAAAGCAATCAAGCGCGCACGCAATCTTGCGTTGCTGGCTTACGCGTCAGAATAGGAGAGAATCATGGAAGTTATTCTGCTCGAACGTATTGCCCGTCTGGGCGGTGTCGGTGATGTGGTGAAGGTCAAAGACGGTTTTGGCCGTAACTACCTGCTGCCACAAAAGAAAGCGCTGCGTGCAAACAAAGCAAACCGCGAACTGTTCGAATCGCAACGCGAAGCGCTGGAAAAACGCAACGCCGATCAGCGTACCATCGCTGAAAAACGCGCCACCGAGTTCGAAGGCGTGATTGTGAATGTGGTACGTCAGGCCAGCGAAGACGGCAAGCTGTATGGCTCTGTTGCGGTTCGTGACGTGGCCGATGCACTCAAAGAAGCCGGTCACGATGTCGATCGTCGTCTGATCGATCTGAACACCTCTATCAAAAATCTGGGCCTGTATGATGTCACCATCAGCCTGCACCCGGAAGTACGCGTGAAAATTAAAGTTCACGTGGCACGCAACGCAGACAGCCCCATTCCGCAGGAACTGCTGGATGAGGAACCCAAACAAGCACCCGCTGCTGTTGAAGCAGTGGCCGTTGAAGAAGAAGCTGCCGAGTAATCGACAGCCTTATCAACACGCCATATCAAGCCGCCTGCATCACGCAGGCGGCTTTTTTGTTAGCTTCCGCTGGCCGTGGCAGGCCTCTATCACAAAGCAGAGGATAAGCGGGCGATAGCCGTTGGCAAGGCCCGCCAATGCATGACATACTGGTTGCAAATAACCTGAAAATAATCGCTCGAATGTAAGCTATGTCCTCAAGACTCAATCTCAGCGTCGCTGATGAGCAAGATAACCATGCTCCCTTGCTGCGCGAAGCCCCTAATAACCTGGAAGCAGAGCAGGCGTTGCTTGGTGCATTGCTGACCAACAACGAGGCATTGAACCATGTGGGTGGCGAGCTGGAAGCCCTGCATTTTTACGCCGAGCTGCATCAAAGTATTTATGCCGCCATTCAACGATTTCACGATAAGGGCATGGTCGCCAATCCCGTCACTCTGAAGCACTATTTCAAAGACGATAGCCGCGTAGAGGATCAATATCTGGCACGCCTGGTTGCTGCAGCGGCCACCATCATCAATGTGCGCGATTACGCACAAATCATCACCGATTTATATGTGAAGCGGCAACTCATCGGCGTTGGTGAGGATGTGGTCAACCACGCCTTCGACCAAACCACCGAGCTCAGCGCCATTGAGCAGATTGAGCAGGCGGAGCAACTGCTGTTTTCGCTGGCCAATGACGGCGAGACACGCAGTGGGTTCAAGGCACTGCGTCACTCGATGGCCGATGCCATCTTGCGTACCGAAGCGGCCATGAAGCGCGATGGTGGCGTGGTTGGCGTCTCAACAGACCTGAACTCGCTGGATCGCCTGCTGGGCGGACTTCAGGATTCCGATCTGCTCATTCTGGCGGGCCGCCCCTCAATGGGTAAAACCGCGCTGGCAACCAGCATTGCCTATGGTGCCTGCAAGAAGCTGCATGATGAGGCCGAACGTCAGGGAGCCAAGCCTAAAAGCGTTGGTTTCTTTTCGCTTGAGATGTCGGCAGAGCAGTTGGCGCACCGTATTCTCGCCAGCGCCAGCAACATCAATTCTCAGAAATTGCAGCGCGGCGATTTAACCAATGCGGAATTTTCGGAACTCACTCACCGCAGTCAGGAAATCTCGCAGATGGCGTTTCACATTGATGACACACCAGCCCTCAGCATTGCAGCTATTCGCAGCCGCGCACGCCGCCTCAAACGCATGCACAATCTTGGGTTTCTGGTGGTGGATTACCTGCAACTCGTGCGCCCCAGCATGACCAAAGGTAGCGCCAACCGCGTGCAAGAAATCTCTGAGATTACGCAAGGGTTGAAAGCCATCGCGAAAGAACTCAATATTCCGGTGATGGCGCTATCACAGCTCTCACGCGCGGTGGAATCACGGGAAGACAAGCGTCCCCTGCTATCGGATTTGCGGGAGTCTGGCAGTATCGAGCAGGATGCCGACGTGGTGATGTTCGTGTTCCGCGAGGAATATTATCTGGCGCGCAGCGAGCCGCGGGCCGATACCCCTGAGCATATCAGCTGGATGGAAAAGATGGAAAAAGTCCATGGGTTGGCCGACGTCATTGTCGCCAAACAGCGTCACGGTCCCATTGGCACCGTTACCCTGCAATTCCAGTCCGAATTCACCCGATTCCGCGATCTGGAACGCGAAGAGTTTATACCAAGTCATCATTAATCGCTCCGAATCCTCCAGAAATCTCTTTATAATGCAGATTATTAGATCGATGATTGCCCCTCGCTTCGTTTGTGCCTATGCTGGGTGGTCGGCTGGCAGGAGATTTGCATAACTGCCTCCGGTTTATCACTTGATTATGAGGCTGTTCGTGCACCGTATTGCGTTATTAGAGAAATTTAATTGTCTGGGCACGGCGTGCGAAGACATCTGTTGCCAGAGTTGGGGGATGCAGGTCAACCCTGCCACCCGCAAACGCTACGAAGAAGAAGCACCCGAACTACTCGATGCGATTGGCACCGGCGAGGCCGAATATGTGATGAAGCGCGATGCCAAAACCGGCCACTGCGTCAAACTCGACGGCGATAACCTGTGCAGCATTCACAAACAATATGGTGAACGCATGCTGGGCGATGCCTGCCATTTTTATCCCCGCGCCATTCGCGGATTAGGTGACGAACCCTTCATGACCGCCGTCATGTCATGCCCCGAAGTGGTGCGTCTTGCGCTGGCAGATGCACAAGCCCCCACCCCCACCCACTTGCCGGGCACGCACCGCCTGCCAGAAAATGTGAAAGCCTGTTTGCCCGAAGGCCTCACCCCAGCCGAGGCGCTGGCCATACATCAAACCTTCCTGAAGGCCGCGCAAGATGAAGGCGTATCTGCAGAACGCAGTGTCATGCGAATCGTCAGCACTGCGCAATCCCTATCCCGCGTTAGCCATAAAAGCTGGCCGCAAGCGGCAACTTTCTACCTGCAGCATGCCGATTCACGGTTGCTGGCACCCGAAGCATCGCTGACCGATCCGTTCTTTTTGCTGCAAGCTTTGTGCGGCACCATTGCAGCAACAAATGGCCGTCACAAGCCACGGCTAATACGTACGGTGAATGCCATCGAATATGCGCTGCATGCCAAATTTGACTGGGATACACGCCAGCTCATCACGCAGGATGACAGCCTGATGCGGGTCGAACCGCTGCAACACATGTGGGCACAATCTTGTGCTGCGCATTTTGCGCCTATTCTGAAGCGCTGGCTGGCAATGCAACTCTCTGCCGCCCTGTTCCCGTTTTATGGATTTGGCGCAACGCTGGTTGAACGTGCCGTCGTCATCGGCGTGCGCTTTGCCACCGTCAAGCTGGCACTCATGAGCGCCTGTTACGAAAAGAACGGCATCATCGCCGATGACGATACGGTGCGCATTATACAAACGCTGTCACGCAACCTCGATCATCTGGCCGACCCTGCCTTGTCGCTACTGATTTATCAGGAACTGGGGTGGATGCAGGAGGGCCGTCTGCGCGCACTGGTGGGCGACACAGCTTAACCTAATACGCTATAATACATAGATATTCTCAATAGTCATCAATCTGTCACGAAACTGTGATAATATGCTTCCAGCATGTCGACAGGAACGCACACACGACCCCAGATCAGAGCACGCTCCTTTATCAAAGGAAGCATGACCGTTGACCTTGCACGGCAGATTGAGCACCTAAATTCTCCTTTCCAAAGAGGAGAGAAAGTCCTCTTTGAAGGAAGCGGAGGCATTCTTCTAATGAGCGAACTCAATGGAGTAAAATTTCCAGCACTACGAACCCCTACCGATATCGATATCAGCATTAGTTTCCCAGCCCATGTCACCACACGCGATACCAAAGTGTATCACCGCCTGCTGGATCAAACTGTAAGCCATGCCATTGTAAGCCTTGGCTGGCAAAAAAACCCAACGGATCGTGATTATGAATTTACCGTCACTCACCCCACGGCGGACCTACCCAACCTGCCTGCCAGCGCCGCTGCCTACGCAGCAACCCCTGTTGGGCTGCCTGAATCGATGGAGCTGCCCGTTCAGCTGATGCCCTATTCCAATACCCTGCTGGCCACAAAAGAAGTCACAGGACTATCGCACATCCATACAATGAATCCGCTGGAAATTATAGGGACCAAACTTGCTCTGAGCCTTGATCCTTCATTACCAAAAGCCACGCACGTTACCGATATTTTTAATCTCATGAAGGCAAATCCGCCTTTGTTTGAGATGAATGAAGCCAATCGCCAGGCGATTCGCTTGGTCACCATCACCGTACTGGCTCAAAGAGCGTCCGATGGCCATCATGTCTATTGCACACATTTAACCCCAATCCCTGAGCATGCCGCCGCGCTCAAGACAAGAATAGACGAACGTGAGCAGTTTCGCGGGGTTCAAATCAAACCAGAATTTGCATTAGCTCAGCTCAGCGCCATCTTTGGACTGACGCGCTCTATATTCGATGTCGATGATGAAGGAAAACTCAAGCTGACGCCCGCAGAGATACAGTTCATTGATCAGATCAACCAACCGACCCTACAACCGGCAGAGCGGAATATCCGCGTCGATTTGCTTAAACAGGATTATGCTAATGTTTTCGCACAACATCCCGAACTTGAAGTAAACCTCCGCCAGCAGCAATTCCTGCTGGATAGAATCGAGGAGCAGGCCCCTTCGCGCCCAACGGGGCATGCCAAATAATCTCGCTGTATTCGGAATGCTTAAAAATGCCGATAAAAAAGATCGGCGTGTGGGTCACTAAAGGGGAAATGGTGCCGATGAGAAGAATTGAACTTCCGACCCCGTCATTACCAATTTTGCGGCTTTATCGTTGACGTTCATATATCTTCCTTGATATATCTATGTAATATATAGATTCTATGTATTACAGTTATTAACAAAAATCCACCGAAATATACCTTCAAGGTAGCAACGGGGTAGCAACGGCCGAGAATTAGACAATGAACCACCTGCGAAACCTAGCTCAAATAACCGCAGTCCTATTACTCTGTGCGGCCTGCGATGATAAATGCAGAAAGTATTCAGACTTCACATGCGATGAAATCGAGAAAGCTCAATACAATGTGTATTTCTATTTTCCAGATGGGGATCAGCAACTCCTTGGCCATGCTAATGGCCTAACCTCGTGCGGTTCAATGGCCCACGGGTACGCTCACGAGAAGGAACTAAGCGGCAATTCTGATTGGAGATACATATGCTGCATGATTGCCAATGGTTCCTCCTGCTACGAGAAACACCGCTAATGGCAACAAAGAAACTAAGATTCACAAAAGCTGCACTAGAGGCACTCAGACCACCGGTAAAGTCGCATGATACCAAAGGCGGCATCTATGACACGTATAGAGATGCGCGGGTGAAAGGTGTGGTGCTGGTAGTTTCCAATGGCGGGGCAAAGACATTTTACCTGTATTGCAAGGTGGGAGGAACCCCCCAACGGATAAAGCTGGGGGCTTTCCCTGATATTTCCATTGAGCAGGCAAGAAAGCTAGCCGCGCAGAAACGAGCGCAGATCATCGCTGGCCTGAATCCGAATCAAGAGAAGCGCAAGCTAAAAGCCGAAACCACCTTTGGTGAATTGTTTCAGCTTTATCTGCATGAACACGCCAAACCCAAACTCAGATCATGGCAGCATAGTGAACGACGTTACCAGAACCACCTGCTGGACTGGCAAAACAAGAAGCTGTCTACCCTTACGCGGGAGGAAGTGCGCAAGCGCTTCCAGCGCATTACAGCAGATAAAGGTGGGTATGCTGCCAATGCAACGCTGTCGCTTATCAGCAAAATGTTTGCGATTGCGATTGAGCGCGGGTGGGATGGCGCAAACCCCGCACAGGGCATTAAGAAGAACCGTGAGCAGGCGCGAGACCGATTTATTCAAGGCGATGAGTTTAGCAAGTTCTTTAAGGCTGTTATGGAAGAACCAAACGAAACCGCACGGGACTATTTCCTGCTCTCACTATTCTGCGGCCAGCGAAAAAGCAATATGCTGGCGATGCGGTGGGATGAGATAGATTTTTCCAACCGCACATGGCGTATACCAGACACCAAGAACGGCGAGCCGCAAACCGTAGGCTTAACCGAACCTGCGTTGCAGATATTGAACCGCCGCAAGAAACAGGCGGCCCACCAGAAGATCAAGCCTACATGGGTGTTTCCCAGCCCCAGCAGCGAATCGGGGCATTTTGAAGAACCCAAGAGCGCATGGAAACGCATCTTGCAGCGGGCCCAGATTCAGAATCTGCGCATTCACGACATACGCCGCACAATGGGCAGCTACATGGCGATGGGCGGTGCTGGTCAATATCTGATTGGCAAAGCGCTAGGACATAAGAGCAGCGCCGCCACAGAGATTTATGCACGGGTTGCAGTTGACCCCGTGCGCGAAGCACAAGAGCAGGCCGCTAAGCGGATGCTGGAATTGATGGCGGGGAATGGATGACAATACAGATTAATGCAGATATAAAAATGGCTGGGGCGGATATGACACTCCTGCGAGGCACAGATGCCGCCAACCAGCACTACACCTGCAAACTACAGTAATTGAGTGTAAATGTCAAGGATACCCCTACCATACAGACTTATCGAGCGCTTCCTTTCTACCGATAGGCTGACCACCTACCTACATATGGCAGGCGGCAACCACGATCAAGCCGTTGGCTTATATCTCAATAATTTACATCAATGTCAGCGTTTTTATGCGGGGCTGCACTGGCTGGAAATTGGTTTGCGTAACGCAATCAATAAACAGTTGTCAGACACATACGGGGTTGAATGGTACAATTCGCCCGTGCTGGCGCTGGCCAATAAAGAGTGTGAGCAAATAGAGAAGGCTAAAAACCGATTGATACGGGAAAATAAGCCAATCACCAACGGCAGTCTGATTGCAGAGTTAAGTTTTGGCTTTTGGGTGAACCTGTTTAATGCGCCCTATGATAGTCTATGGCGCTACGGCCTCCGAAAGGCATTTGCAGTTGCTGACCAGTCATTGCAGCGGAAGCAAGTTAGCTCAGCACTGCACCCCATCTTGAAATTACGCAATCGCATCGCTCATTATGAACCTATACTCAGGCTGGATTTAGAGAGCCTTTGGCTCGATATGGACAAAGTCATCCAATGGATAGAACCAGAAGCGAAAGGGTTATTGAACAATGTCTCGAAACCCTGATGACTACATCACCGCACAAGAGGCTTTCCCCGATCTGTTTGATCCCGAAAAAGGCGCCGCCATCGTGCTGCGCGGGATGCGCTACCGCGAGGAACTGACTCAACGCGAACTGGCAGAGAAGCTGGGCATCCGCCAGCGCCATCTCTCTGAAATGGAGAATGGCAAGCGTCCTATCGGCAAAGAAATGGCCAAAAAACTCGCTCGTGCCTTGCGAGCTGATTATCGAGTGTTTTTATAGAGTGCTAATTGTATGGCAAAGAAGCAGATCAAATCAGCCACACCAAGCGATAGTTTTTTCTTTGGCCATATATTGTGGACGAAAGAAGAGCTGAAATTTGCCGCAAAACAAGACACGCTCTCTTCGCTTAGTATGCCCAAGAAAGATGCTTTATTCCCGGGTACGATCAAAACGCCACGCTTATTGACAGGCGAATGCAATCCACGACTTGGGGGATTCTTTGGCGTGGATTATAGGCTTGAGAAAGCGCGCGCCATACTACGCGAGCAGAAGAATATGCTTACAGAAGAAGAATTGTTGCGGGGAATTAGTATTATAAAAAGCTTGTTGTGTACCCAATGGGCAGAAGATTTCCCCGAACATAATCCCTACGAAACCATCCATGTCTCTGATCTATTCTTGTTTAGATTACAACTGTATAAACAAAGGCCTGAGGCAACAATACCGATGGCAAGATTCTCGCTGGCCATGTTCGCCATTGGTAAATTTGCCCAATTTGTGAAGCTACAATCTAGCGGAAACACTCTTGCATATTCGCATTGGTCAGCAATCGATAACAAATTCTTCTCACCACCAAAGAAACCGAAGCATTTAAGCAGCGGAGGTTTATATGCATTGCTTGGAGGTTCCAGCCCTATGTTTCTTGCACCTAAACCCTATCAGGAAATTGCGCCATTGTTAGATGGTATAGGGGCGTTAGAAGAGATTGATTCTATAGATCGGGATGGGTTGAAAAAGGCAAAAGCAAGAAGCGCGGCGATGCTTGGCGAGCATAAAGAGAAGCAGAGAGTCAACGCTAGGAATGCCGCTAAAGCAAGAAGAGAGAAAGACAGAGCGTTCAAAGAGGAAGTCATTAAGTTATACCGCAGCAAAAACTACAAGAGCAAGAGGGATGCTTCTTTCAAAATATGGGAGAAATTAAAAGATACTGAAGCGTGCTGCCTTCAAGAAAGTTTCGGGAGGCAGACCATTGAGCGATGGTTGCAGAAAGATAAAGGTAATGTTTCTGATGACACTTCAAAGTAGTACTTTTGTGATCGGTGAAGTACTACCTCACCGCCGCTAGCGGTCTAGTATTCACGTCTCAGTTATATATCATCATTCTCGGTAGAAACCTATAAACGAGAATAATATATGATTAGAAAAAATGAATTAATTACCCGTGAAGAAGCAGCGGCACTGTTGGGCATCAAGCCTGATACGCTAGCAATATGGGCATCCACAAAACGCTATGCGCTGCCTTACATCAAGATCGGGCGCAGCGTACGTTACAAACTGAGTGACGTGCAGCAATTCATTGAATCGCGTACTATTACGCAGGCCTAGCCATGCCCTGTTTATCAATGGCGGAGAAGGCCGCGTTAAGGCAGAGCCTTCTCAAGAATGTAGGTGCATTGGTGGCGGAGTTGATGCCGAGCAAGCCTATCAAGGAATCCACGCATGAGTTGCGGGTGGGCAATCGCGGCAGCATCAGCATAGATAGGCGCAGCGGTCTGTGGTTTGCCCATGATGGTGGCGAGGGTGGTGATCTGTTTGCCTTCATCCAATATGCAACCGGATGCAGTTTTCCTGAGGCGATTGTATTTGCCAAAAGCTGGGCAGGCACTGCCAGCACAAGACGCAACAGCCCACCGCCTATCACCCGCACCACCGATGAAGCACGCGCCAAACTCAGTCATGAAGCAGCGTTGCGACTATGGAAACATGGCACGCGACCTATGGATGAAAGCGCAAACCCTGTTAGTGCGTATCTCAATCGGCGCAGCATTGTGCGCGATGTCTGGCCAGCGGATTTGCGCTATCACCCTAACCTTCATCACTTTGCGACGGGTAAATATCACCCTGCGATGGTGTGTGCGTTCCGTGATATGGCAGGCGAAGTGCAGGCAATCCACCGCACCTATCTCACCCATGATGGCAACAAACTCTGTGGAGAAGGTATTAATGCCAAGCTGAATCTGGCCTCACCTAAAGGCTGTGCGATTCGACTGGCACCTGCCACCGACAAAGTGGCACTATGCGAAGGCATTGAGGATGCGCTCACCATTATTCAGGAAACGGACTGGCCATGCTGGGCAGTGGGCAATGCTGCTGGGCTTTATGGCGTGGTGTTGCCCGATGCTATTCGTGAGGTGATGATCTGTGCCGATGCTGATGACGTAGGCATAAGGGCCGCACAGAAAGCAGCGGAACGCTTCATGCGCCAAAACCGCAAAGCGACCATCGCCAAGCCGTATGGCGCAAAAGATTTCAATGAAATGATGATGAGACAAAAAAGGGACGCTTAAAGCGCCCCCGAAAGGATTTTGCTATGGAGAATAATAGAGCAGGTTTTTTGATGGAGCAAGTGCCAACGCACGTTGATGCCGTTGAAGGAATACATACTAACAACACGCTAACATACATACCCAACCTAAGATCGCTTTACAGCGTCACCTTGGATGATTTGTTAAGCCGCGATATACCACCACAAGAAATGTTCTTATCACCCATTCTGCCCAAGCAGGGTCTGGCAATGCTGGCAGCGTGGCGCGGCATTGGAAAAACACATTTTGCACTGGGCATCGCCTACGCGCTGGCATGTGGTTCCAGCTTTCTGAAATGGTATGCGCCCAAACCTGTGCGCGTGTTGTTGGTAGACGGAGAAATGCCCGCCACAGCATTACAAAAACGGTTTGCACAGATTGTATCGGATAACACTCAGGAACCACCTGCGCCTGATTACCTACGCATCATCACGCCTGATTTTCAGGAGTTTGGTATTCCCGATCTGGCCACCACGGAAGGGCAGAATATTCTAGAAGACCATGTGGCCGGTGCCGATGTAATTATCCTCGATAACCTCAGCACACTATGTCGTGGCGGCAAAGAGAATGAGGGCGAATCGTGGTTGCCTGTGCAAGAATGGGCTCTTGGGCTGCGTAAGCGCGGTAAGACGGTATTGTTCATCCACCATACGGGAAAGAATGGCCTGCAACGTGGCACCAGCCGCAGGGAAGATGTGCTGGATACGGTGATTACTCTCAAGCGCCCGAATGATTATGACTCATCGCAAGGGGCGCGAGTAGAAGTGCATTATGAGAAGGCGCGAGGCGTATTTGGCGATGATGCTGAACCGTTTGAGGCGTGGCTGAAAACAGAAAACGGTCAGAGCCGTTGGGAAATGGTTGATCTCAAAGATGCAGATTTGGAACGTGTGATTGAGCTGGCCAAAGACGGCATCAAGCAGCGTGAGATTGCAGATGAACTTGGCACGAGCAAGTCGCGTGTAAACCGCCTACTGAAGAAGGCCAAAGAAATGGGGAGGCTGTCATGATGATGGGCACTTCACCTCTTGTCCCATTGTCCCACGCTATAGGGAATGGGACAGCGGGACAAACACCACTTCAACGGGACATAGCACGGGACACTCGTGGGACAAACAGCCTCAAAGACCTTGCAAAACGTGTGCTTTCTTGCGCTGAAAATCGGGACAAATTACGGGACAAAGACGAAGCAAAACAACAAAATCCTGTCCCACTCCAGTCAACGCAGTGGGACAAACACCTGCCTGCCGAAATAGACGCACTCGATGCCTATCATGAACGCCTCGCCATCATGCTTGAGCAAAGTGATGTGGATGAATCCGAAGCCCACTGGCAAGCGATGAATGAGGCGGCCATCACCTATATGCAAAGCACCGGATGCACCTTCAAAAGCATCGAAATGAATTACTTCATCAAGCGTATGTATGAGGCGATAAGGTATAAATTGCCAAATGATCTCGGTAAAAAAAGGGAGGGCTGAATGGGCGGATTTGGCTCAGGTCGATGGAATCGTTGGGGTAGCAAAACCACCACAGATAGTTATAGACGGCTTGATATTCAGATATTGGCGAAGAAGGGATCAGTCTTGCCGTATGGAGTGAAGTCAGGCTCATGGCATTGGTGGAGCGAAAATGAAAGCTTAGGAAGCATTGATTATCACTCCAACACTTCTTCAAAGTCGCCTTATTTTCAGGTGATGTATCTATTAGGACAATCAGGTGAAACGATGGATTACAAGATTCTACTCACCAAGACCCAGCCACATTATGGCGGTATACGCTGGTGGTTTAAGTGCCCCGCTCAAGGATGTGGCCGCAGGGTACGCATCTTATACCTGAACAAGATTTTTGCTTGCCGCACATGCCTTAACCTAACCTACGAAAGCCAAAACGAGATGGCACATGATAGGCTCCAGCGCAAAGCGCAAAAGATTAACCATTCGCTTGGTGGAGATGGAGAGATGTACGCACGCCGCCCCAAAGGAATGCACCGCACCACCTACAGGCGCAAGCTGGAAGCGATGATACATTACAGCGACCTCTCCGATGAGATGTTTGAACAACGCATACTATTGCTTGATACGAGAATAATGAAGAGATGGGGTTGATTTGCGCAACCCTATAAAATTCGGACATCGCCAACGATTCTGTCATGCTGGTGGAGATTTTGGCTGTTAGACCTTCAATCTAAGATGAGTGAGGCCCATCTTCTGATGTATCTTTGTAATAGGTAAATGGCCGTATTGAGCGCACACTACCGTTAAGTTCGATTACCCCAACCACACGGTGCAAGGCTGTTAGAATAGATACCTCTACCCAATAGTACTTGAGTGGGTTTATCTGTGCCACTTGATAGCTTAGCAATACACTGCTTTCCTTGATCTTGATGGGTAATGTAACAGGAAGGTAATTACCTGAAATATACTTCACGCCGAGAGGCTGGTCATTTTTCCAAAAGACACCTACTTCACCCCACTCGGGAAGCTCGGGATATACCAGTATTAATTCACCATCCCTTATTTCGGAAGATAGGCAGTCTCCGGTTACCCTCAGGCTGTATGCACCCGAACAATAATATTGAGTGCCAATCGGAACAGTATCGGGCTTTTTAAGCGCAGACGGCAACGTGTTAGGTGCACTGATCTTTGGTGAGGTGTTCATTGTAGTTGCTCCTTTGGTTGATTGAGTTGCAATGAAAAACAATGGTAAAAACCCCATGCAAGGTAGCAACGGGGTAGCAACAGTCGATTTCTTGAGGTTGGAATATTTCAGCTAACCTATTGAGGGGAAATGGTGCCGATGAGAAGAATTGAACTTCCGACCCCGTCATTACCAATGACGTGCTCTACCACTGAGCTACATCGGCGCCTGAACGCAAGTGGCGCAAGGTATGCCATAATGATTATTTGATAGCAAGTAGTGATTTATGATAAGCTACTTCAGAAGGTTAGCAAAATATGGATCACAAAAAGACGCAAAACTCAGCACAAACGCCGCCCCAAAACCGTCAAAAACCGGCTAAATCGGCTAGAAAAGCACGCTTGGCGGATGCCCTTCGTGCCAATCTGCGCCGACGCAAAGCACCCGACACAGGGAGTCCGCGTGGATCATAAAACCAAGAAACAGGTGATTCTGGCGCGCAATAAACGCAATCAGCGTATTTTTCAGCATGCGCGGCAACACAAAGCGGAACATGAACGGATTCTGGAAGAACAGCAAGCGTTGATGGAGCAACCCGCTGCCCCCGCTGCCCCGCAACAAGAAATCTGGAGCGCGCGGGCACAGGAAATCCGCGACAAGCTAACCAACAAAAAGCGCATGTCTAAAGACCGCTGGAACCGCTTTGCCGGCACTTCTGGCGCAGGCGCCATGGGGCGCTAATTTCTGTTGCTGCCTGCTAGCGACTGGATTAAAACAGCATTCTGTTCATTCACCCCGCTTAAGAGTAGAGTATCATGGCTGGTCATTCGCAGTTTAAAAACATCATGTTCCGCAAAGGCGCTCAGGACAAAAAGCGCGCCAAAATTTTCAACCGCATTTCCCGCGAGATCATTGTGGCCGTAAAGGCTTCTGGTTCTGACCCACACAGCAACCCGCGCCTGCGACTGGCAATCCAGAATGCCCGCGCCGAAAATATGCCCAAAGACAAAGTGGAAAACGCGATCAAAAAAGGTATGGGCGCGGTGGATACCGACAATTACGAAGCGATTCGCTACGAAGGTTACGGCCCGGGCGGTATTGCGATCATCGTGGAAACGCTGACCGATAACAAGAACCGCACCGCATCGGAAGTGCGCTCCACCTTTTCTAAAAATGGCGGCAACATGGGTGAAACCGGCAGCGTTGGATTCATGTTTGACCGCATTGCGCTCATCACCTATCCGCTGGATAAAGCCGATGCAGATAGCATGTTTGAAGCGGCGCTGGAAGCTGGCGCTGAAAATTGCGAAACCGATGCCGAATGCCACACCATCACTTGCCCACAGCAGGATTTCGGCGCTGTGCGCGAAGCGCTGGAAGCCAAATTCGGCGAGGCCACCAGCACCAAGCTGCAGTGGCGCCCGCAAAACACCATCGCCATCAATGAAGAGCAGGCAACCGTTCTCATCAAGCTGATCGAAACGCTGGAAGACAACGACGATGTGCAGGAAGTTGCTTCAAACTTTGAAGTAGACGATGCCGTACTCGAAAAAATCAGCGCCTGATGCTGCAGATACGGCCAGCCACCGAAGCAGATCTGGAAACCATCATCCGGTTTATCCGCGAGCTCGCTGCCTATGAAAAACTCTCCCATCAGGTCACGCTGGACCCTGACCGGCTGAAGCGGGAACTGTTTGGTCCCACGCCCTATGCCTGGACGCTGATTGCCAAGTGGAATCACAAGCCGGCGGGTTTTGCCGTCTGTTGTTATACCTTCTCGACCTTTCTGGGGAAACATGGTGTCTATATCGAAGATGTGTTTGTCCTGCCTGACTATCGCGGCAAGAAAATTGGGCAATCCCTCATGCGGTCTATCGCCAGGCGCGCCATAGCTGAAGGCTGCGAGCGCGTGGACTGGGAAGTGCTGGACTGGAACGAACCGTCTTTGGAGTTTTACAAACGCCTCGGCGCACAGGAACGCAGCGACTGGCTGAATTATCGCGTAGAGGGCGCTGCATTAGCAGCATTGGCAGCAGACGACGAACCTGCTACACCTTAGGGCATGAAAATCATTCTTGGCATCGACCCCGGGCTGGTTAAAACCGGTTGGGGCATTATCTCCGTCAGAGGCAGCGAACTACGCTTCATTGGCTGCGGTACGATTAAGCCAGATACATCCTTACCTTTGGCCGAACGCTTGCGCGTCTTAAATCAGTCACTGCGCACCGTTATTCAGGAACACGCTCCCACCGAAGCCGCGATTGAAGAAACCTTTGTCACCGCCAACGGTGCCTCCACACTCAAGCTGGGGCAGGCACGCGGCGCCTTACTGCTCACACTGGCACAGGAAAATCTACCCGTGAGCGAATATGCCGCCACGCTGGTAAAGAAAACGGTTACCGGCGTAGGACGTGCTGAAAAATCTCAGATGGGGATGATGGTGAAAACCTTGTTGCCGCAGGCCAAAGACCTGCTACAAACAGCAGGAGAAGATGCGCTGGACGCACTGGCAGTTGCGATATGCCATAGCCACACCAATGTGAAGATCGCGGTATGATTGGGAAACTCAAAGGACGTATTGATCAAATCAACGAAGACAGCCTGATCATCGATGTCGGCGGCGTGGGCTACCTTGTCTATTGCGACCGCCGCACCCTCATTGCGGCCGGTAACGTAGGGGAATCGGTGCAGCTGGTGATCGAAACGCATGTGCGCGAAGACCATATCCACCTCTATGGCTTCCTCAATCAGGCCGAACGCGACTGGTTCAGGCTGCTGACCACTGTGCAAGGTGTAGGAGTACGTATGGGGTTGGCCATTTTGGGCACCTTTACTCCCGATCAGATTCAGACCATCATCGCCGCACAAGACAAAAAACAACTCACGGCAGTCAGCGGGGTTGGACCCAAACTGGCCGAACGCATTATCACCGAACTCAAGAGCAAGGTGGGCACCCTGCCCACTTCTGGTCTAGTGATCGAACACCCTTCAGCAAAATCGGCGCGGTCAGCGGCACCACCTGCTGATCAGGCATCCGATGATGCCGTTTCCGCACTGGTCAATCTGGGTTATGGCCGCACCGAAGCCTACAGCGCCGTGGCCCGCGCCAAACATCAGCACGCCGCTGCGTCGCTGGATGAGCTGATACGCTTCGGTCTGAAAGAGCTGGCCTCATGAGCGAAGCACTCACCAAAGCACAGGAGCAGGAAACTGATGCAGGTGAGCATACGCTGCGCCCCTTAAGTCTAGATGACTTCACCGGCCAGCGACAAGCCTGCAGCAATTTGCGCGTGTTTGTAGAAGCGGCGCGCTCGCGGGGAGAAGCACTCGATCATACCTTGCTCTATGGCCCGCCGGGGCTGGGTAAAACCACGCTCGCCCACATCATCTCGCGTGAGATGGGGGTTAATTTCCGCGCCACCTCTGGCCCGCTGCTAACGAGGGCCGGCGATCTGGCAGCCATCCTTACGAACCTGCAAGCAGGCGATGTGTTGTTCATCGACGAAATTCACCGGTTGAATGCGGCCGTGGAAGAAGTGCTCTATCCGGCTATGGAGGATTTCAAGCTCGATCTGATTATTGGCGAAGGCCCCTCAGCACGCACCGTTCGCATCGATCTGCCCCACTTTACGCTCATAGGCGCGACCACCCGCATCGGCCTGATCTCAAACCCGCTACGCGACCGTTTTGGCATTCCGGTAAAGCTGAATTTCTATGAGGTGGATGAACTCAAGGCCGTCATTCTGCGCGCCGCAGCACTGCTGAAGCTTACCTTAAGCGATGATGGCGCCGAAGAGATTGCCAAGCGCTCCCGCGGCACGCCTCGCATTGCCGTGCGCCTGCTGAAACGTGTGCGTGACTTTGCCGATAGCGCCAAAGCCGTAAGCGTCGATGCTCAACTGGCAGACCGGTCGCTGCTGCGGCTGGAGGTAGATGCGCTGGGGCTAGATGCGTCTGACCGCCGCTATATGCGCTTTATTGCCGATCATTATAACGGTGGGCCGGTGGGCATAGAAACCATCGCCGCTGGACTGTCCGAACAGCGTGATTCGATTGAAGAAACGATTGAGCCGTTTCTCATTCAGCTGGGCATGATTCACCGCACCCCGCGCGGACGGGTATTGACCGCCGGAGCCTTTGCCCATCTGGGACTCAAGGCACCCAAAGAAATCTCTATCATGCAATTCAATATTCTGGATGGGCTGGATGACGCCTGAGTTATCCCCAAGCAGCTACTTTACCGATGGGCGGCATCGGTGCTCCTTTCCGGTTTACTATGAAGACACCGATGCTGGCGGCGTTGTCTATTACGCTAACTATCTGAAATTCGCGGAACGCGCCCGCACCGAAGCCCTGCGTGCCATGGGAATTTCTCAGGCAGCGATGCGCGATCAAACACACGCCTTTTTCGTGGTGACCCACTGTAACATCGCCTTTAAATCCCCTGCCCGACTGGATGATCGGATAACCATTGAAACGCAGTTGCTTGCGCTGCGAAAAGTGCGTATGAGTATGAGGCAAATTTTAACGTGCGATCAACGTCTGCTCGTAGCGCTCACTGTCGATATTGCCATGATTAACGATCTGGGCAAGCCGGTGGCCATTCCTGAGCAAGTCGCGCACGCCGTGTCAAACCACCTGTTAATTCAGGAACAAGGAGATTAGAAGTTATGGCAGTCGATAAAGTGGTAAGCCCCGTTCAGGCCACCGATCTCGCAGGCACCGCTGCAGTGCATGATCTGTCTATCGCCGGGCTTTTCATGAATGCAGACCCCATTGTTATGTCCATCATGGTAGGCTTGATCCTGATGTCAATTATCAGCTGGGGAGTGATTATTGAGAAAGTGATTACCTTTAGAACTCTGGCATTCAAGACCTTGCGCTTTGAGGAAGAGTTCTGGTCGGCCGACGCGCTGGATAAACTCCATGAAACCATCAAGAAGCGTAAAAATCTGCACCCTATTGCCGCGGTCTTTAATGCCGCTATGACCGAGTGGGCCAATTCCCGCGAGCTGGATAAACGCCACGTCAACTCCGAGCTGAAAGAATTACGCATTGGGCTAAATGACCGCATGGCGCAAATGATGTCGGTTGCGCGCAACCGCGAGCTGGATAAGGTCGAAAGCGGCCTGTCGTTTCTGGCAACCACCGGCTCCTCTGCCCCCTTCATCGGCCTGTTTGGGACAGTGATTGGGATTATGAACAGCTTCACCAATATCGCTGGTTCACAAAACACTTCACTTGCCGTCGTCGCCCCCGGTATTGCTGAAGCGCTGTTTGCCACGGCCATCGGCCTGTTTGTGGCCATTCCTGCCGTGATTGCCTATAACAAATTTTCCCGTGACCTTTCGCGCTTCGCTGGCCGCATCGATGATTTCTCGACCGAGTTTAATACGCTGCTCGCACGCCAGATGGTTTCCGGGAGATAGTTATGGGCGCTAATCTCTCCCCGGGCGGACGCGGACGCGGATACCGTAAACAACAATTCTCAGAAATCAACGTCACTCCTTTCGTCGATGTCATGCTGGTATTGTTGGTGATCTTCATGGTCACTGCACCCATGATGACCACGGGCGTTACTGTTGACTTACCAAACTCCAAGGCAAAGTCTGTGCCAGGCAATGACGAGCCATTATCGGTTTCCGTTACCTCGGAAGGTCATATTTATATTCAGGAAACCCGCGTAACACTGGCCGACATGGGTGCCAAGCTGCGCGCAATTGTAGGTGAAAAAACCGATACACGTATTTTTGTGCGCGGTGATACCGCCATTGATTATGGTCTGGTCATGCGTGTCATCGGTGAAATTAATAACGCCGGCCTGAATAAAGTCGCGTTGATCACCGATAGCGCCAACAACAAACAACCGTAAGGAGATTGCGGGCGTGCCAAAAGGTATTGGCCTTTCGATTGTGCTGCATCTGGTGCTGTTTGCACTGCTCATTTTTGGGCTCCCCACCTTATTTCCGAAAGAAAAAGACATCGCACCGCTGGCACTTTCCGTCGAAGTCGTCCCCATTGGCGAATTTACAAACCTAAAAAAATCACAAAAACCGCTATCTGAGGCCGCCCGAACCAAGCTGACCACGGAGAAAGCAGTGCCCATGACTAAAAAAGAGGCAAAAAAGGCAGACCCGACTCCAGAGCCTAAACCCGAAGACAAACCTGTTCCCGCAGACGCAATTGCGCCGCCAACACCCAAAGAGGAAAAGAAAAAAGAAGAGCCTAAAAAAGACAAAGACCCCATTAAGGTCAAACCGAAAGAAAACCCCAAAGATAATAAGCAGGAAGATGACGACGACTTCGCAGCCCTGCTGTCAAAGCTCAAACAGGAATCAAAAAAAGCGGATGAAGAGGCTCCCATCAAGGACAAAGCTGCTGAATCAAACACTTCACGCGCTGATAATTATGATCCCACGCTGCCGCTGTCCATGACCGAGAAAGATGCCATCCGTAATCAGTTCATCAAATGCTGGCGCATGCCGGCTGGGGCTAAAAATGACTATGATCTTGCGGTTAAGGTTCGAGTGTTATTAAATCCGGATGGTTCTGTGCGAGAAGCGGGGTTGATTCCTAGTCAGGCATCCCGCTATCAATCAGATACCTTTTTCAGAGCTGCCGCTGATGCCGCGATTCGTGCGGTTCAGCTGTGTAACCCTCTGCAAGACCTGCCCGCAGAAAAATATGATGCGTGGCGTGATATAGAACTGAATTTTGACCCGATGGAAATGCTTTATTAATGGAATCTTCTATGCTGTCTCGTCTGATTCTCTGTGCGGCTTTTGGTCTGTTTGCTTCTGTGAGCGCTGCCCATGCCCAGCTTAAAATTGATATTACCAGAGGTCACACCGACCCCATGCCCATTGCCGTAACCGACATGACAGGTTCCGGCGAAGCGGGTAGCATCGGCGCAGATATGGCGCAAGTCATTGCAGCAAATCTGGAGCGCTCCGGCCTGTTTCGTCCCATTGACTCGGCCGCCTTCATCGAACAGATTAAAAGCGGTGATGCCGTGCCACGGTTTGCGGATTGGCGTCAAATCAACGCTCAGGCCTTGGTAACCGGCAGCATTCAGTCCAGCGGTGGCGATAAGCTGAAAATCAATTTCCGCCTGTGGGACAACACCGTCGAAAAACAAATTGCCGGCAAAGAATACAACACCTTCTCGCGCAATTGGCGCCGCATTGCGCACCTGATCTCTGACGAGATTTATAAGCGCCTCACCGGCGAAGACGGTTATTTCGATTCCCGTATTGTGTATGTGTCAGAGTCTGGTCCTGCCAAAATGCGCATCAAGCGCCTAGCCATCATGGATCAGGATGGATATAACCACAAATTCCTGACCGATGGCAGCTTTCTGGTGCTGACGCCGCGCTTCTCGCCCAATTCTCAGGAAATTCTTTATATGTCGTACAAACGTAAGCAGCCGCGCGTATTCCTGCGCGACTTGCAAACTGGACGTGAAGAATCACTGGGACAGTTTGATGGGATGTCTTTCGCGCCGCGCTTCAACCATGACGGCAATCGGATGGTCATGTCGATTGCAACAGCCGGTAACACTGAGCTGTATGAAATGAACCTGCGCACGCGTCAGATGCGCCGCCTGACCAATAATCCGGCGATCGATACCTCGCCTTCTTACTCTCCGGATGGCAGCCAGCTCACCTTTGAGTCTGACCGCGGCGGCACCCAACAGATTTATGTCATGAATGCCGATGGCGGCGATGTCAAACGCATCAGCTTTGGACAAGGGCGCTATGGTACGCCGGTCTGGTCTCCTCGCGGCGACCTGATCGCCTTCACCAAAATTTATGGCGGCCGCTTCTATATCGGAGTCATGCGCTCAGATGGCTCGGGTGAACGCCTGCTAACCGAAAGCTGGCTCGATGAAGGCCCCACCTGGTCGCCCAATGGCCGCACCATCCTGTTCACGCGTGAAGACCGCAGCAGCGGCCCACGCGGTGGACGTTCGCGACTGATGACCGTGGATGTGACCGGCTATAACCTGCGTGAAGTACCCACCCGTGAAGAAGCGTCCGACCCCGCCTGGTCGCCGTTATTGCCGCTGTAGGGGATGTAAGTGGTTGAGTGGCCCATGGCCACGTCCAAAGCCTGGCGCCGTGGCAATCGCAACCTGCACGTAGTTTCTCGCTTGCTCGACCGCACTGGCGACCGGCAGTCCTTTCGCTAATAATGTCGCGATCGCAGAAGCCAGCGTGCAACCTGTACCATGCGTGCTGGTCGTTGCAATCCGCGGCGAGTCAAACCAGCGGTAATCTTCCTCCGTGGTAAACAGCAGATCATGCACCTGTGATGACGCCAGATGACCGCCCTTGAGCAGCACAGAACGCGGCCCCAACTGTTTGATGATGCGCGCCGCCGCAAGCATATCGTCACGTGTAGTAATCGACCGATCTGCCAGAATTTCAGCTTCCGGGACATTGGGGGTGACGATGGTTGCCATCGGAATCAGTGCCTGTTTGAGACTTGCGACCGCATCCATCTCCAGCAATCTTGACCCGCTGGTTGCCACCATCACCGGATCCACAATCAGCGGCACTTCATATTCTGACAGCACTTCTGCCACAGCATTAATCACGGCCGCACTGTGCAGCATACCTGTTTTAATGGCATCGGCACCCAGATCGGAAAGCACCGCTCGAATCTGCGCAGTAATGATCGGCACCGGCACCGGATGAACATCGCTCACAGACAACGTATTCTGCACAGTAATGGCCGTCACCGCAGTCATGGCAAACCCGCCCATCATGGTAATCGCTTTAATATCTGCCTGAATACCCGCACCACCGCCGGAATCAGATCCGGCAATTACCAGAATTTTCGGGAGGTGTATGGTCATGTTTATGCGCTGGCCGCTTTGGCCTGCCCACCGGAATAGGAATGAATCAGCGCTTCCATCTGGTCAGCGAGCGCAGCAATCTGGGCTGCGTCTTCTCCTTCTATCATGATGCGAATGAGCGCCTCAGTGCCTGACTTTCGAATCAGCACGCGTCCTTTGCTTCCCAGTTCTTTTTCTGCCTGTTCAATGGCCTGCTTCACCGCCGGAACCTCAAGCGGAGATGCTCCGCTATAATGCACATTGCGCAGCAATTGGGGCACCGGCTCAAAGACTTTACCGGCCACGCTGAGCGGACGACCATCTTCCAGCAGTACGGCCAATATCTGTAATGCAGCAATCAATCCATCACCCGTTGTCGAATAATCTCCTAAAATGATATGGCCTGACTGCTCACCACCCACATTCAGTTTATCATCACGCATTTTTTCGACCACATAACGATCGCCTACTTTTGTCCGGTGCAAAATCAGCCCTTGCTGATTCAAAAAGCGCTCCAATCCAAGATTGGCCATTTGCGTGCCCACCACTGCGCCACCTTTCAGCATACCGATGCGCTGCCAGCGCCGCGCAATCATGCCAATCAGCTGGTCACCATCTATCAGTTGGCCTTTCTCGTCACACATGATCAGGCGGTCAGCGTCGCCGTCCAGCGCAATCCCCAGATGCGCCCCTTCCTGCACCACGCGTTTGCACAATGCTTCCGGTTTGGTAGAGCCACAATCACGGTTGATATTCGTGCCATCGGGTTCAACGCCCATGCTGATTACTTCCGCACCCAACTCCCACAGAATAATCGGCCCCACCAGATACCCCGCACCATGCGCACAATCAATCACGATTTTTAATCCCTCCAGCCGAAGGTCTTTGGGGAATGTAGATTTCACATATTCAATGTAACGCCCCTGCGCGTCATCTATCCTGCGGGCACGACCGATACCTTCCGATGGCACCAGGCAATCCTTGAGTCCATTTTCCATCCGCGCTTCAATGCGCGCTTCAATGTCATCAGACAGTTTGAACCCATCTGGCCCAAACAACTTGATCCCGTTATCATTATAAGCATTGTGCGACGCTGAAATCATGACCCCCAGATCAGCACGCATGGAACGCGTCAGCAGCGCAACCGCTGGCGTCGGCAGCGGCCCCACAAGATACACATGCATCCCCACCGACAAAAATCCTGCCGTGAGCGCATTCTCAATCATGTAACCGGAAAGTCGGGTGTCTTTGGCAATCACCACGCGATGACGCCGATCGCCACGATTAAACTCACGCCCTGCCGCCATGCCCACCTTGAGTGCAATTTCTGCGGTCATCGGCTCGGTATTGGCGCGGCCGCGAATACCGTCTGTTCCGAAATAGCGGCGAGTCATCGCGTTATTCCTTCTGGTCTTCGCTGGTAGATGCAGCGTCGCCTTCTGTAGTGGGTTCCACCTCTGGCTGCGCCTTACGACGAGAAGATGGCAGCGAAGAACGCACGGGCTTTTTCACTTCTGTGGCCGGGTTTGAACGCTCAATCGTTTCACCGCGCAACAGCGCTTTAATGTCATCGCCTGACAAGGTTTCATATTCAAGCAGGCCTTGCGCCAGCGTATCCAGCTCGTGGCGATTTTTGGTCAGAATATCACGCGCACGTTCATGGGCTTCGGCAACAATACGCTTCACCTCATCATCAATCAACTTCACCGTATCAGGAGAGACATTGCCCGCACGGGTTGCCATGGCCTGACCCAAAAATGGTTCGCCCGTTTCGTCACCATAATGCACCGGCCCAAGCTTATCACTCATGCCCCATTGCGCCACCATGGCGCGCGCCAGCTTGGATGCATAATGAATATCCGAAGAGGCCCCGCTGGAAACCTGTTCATACCCGAATACCAGTTCTTCTGCGACACGCCCAGCCATTGCTACCGTCAGATCGGCATGCATTTTATCGCGCTTATAGGAAATTTTATCGGATTCCGGCAACCGCATTACCATGCCCAATGCGCGACCGCGAGGGATAATGGTCGCTTTATGAATCGGATCCGATGCCGGACAATGCAGCGACGCAATCGCATGGCCTGCTTCATGGTAAGCCGTCATGCGTTTTTCTTCATCGCTCATCACCATAGATTTGCGTTCCACACCCATCATTACCTTGTCTTTTGCAGCATCCAGCTCTTTCATGGTCACCACTTTTTTATCAAGGCGCGCTGCAAGCAATGCCGCCTCATTGACCAGATTGGCCAGATCGGCACCCGAAAACCCCGGTGTGCCACGTGCAATGATGCGCGGGTCCACATCCGGCGCAACCGGCACTTTCTTCAAATGCACTTCCAGAATTTTGGTGCGGCCATCAATGTCAGGATTTGGCACCACAATCTGACGGTCAAAGCGCCCCGGACGCAGCAACGCAGGGTCCAGCACATCTGGCCGGTTGGTTGCCGCAATCAGAATCACGCCTTCATTGGCCTCAAATCCATCCATCTCCACCAGCAGCTGGTTGAGGGTCTGTTCACGCTCATCATTACCGCCGCCAAGACCAGCGCCACGGTGACGCCCTACCGCGTCAATCTCATCAATGAAGATGATGCAGGGTGCGTTCTTTTTGCCCTGCTCAAACATATCGCGCACACGGCTTGCCCCCACACCGACGAACATTTCTACAAAGTCCGAGCCGGAAATGGTGAAAAATGGTACACCGGCCTCACCCGCAATAGCCCGCGCCAACAGCGTTTTACCCGTACCGGGAGGGCCAACCAGCAAGCAGCCTTTGGGAATCTTTCCGCCCAGACGCTGAAATTTCTGCGGGTCTTTCAAGAAATCAACGATCTCTGAAAGCTCTTCCTTCGCTTCATCGATACCCGCTACATTATCGAAGGTAATTTTTTCGCTCATTTCGGTGAGCATCCGCGCACGGGATTTCCCAAACCCCATGGCACCACCGCCACGACCGCCGCCTTGCATCTGGCGCATGAAGAAAATATACACCGCAATAAGCAGCAAAAATGGCAACCATGACGAAAGGAACACGCTCCAGAATGCGCTGGAACCGCTGTTAGCCGGCACTGCGGCAATGCGCACTTGATTGGAAGTCAGCATCGACACCAGATTAGGGTCATCCAGCCCCTGCGTGCGGAATGCCTGTCCGCTGCTGTAGTGGCCGGTAATCACCGTACCATCTTCGCGAGACTGGCGAATGGCCACATCGCTCACCTCACCTGCCTGCACTTTTTGCAGAAACTCTGAATAGTCCAGTGGCGTAAACGCTTTCTGCTCCACGCCTCCTTGAACCATTTGGAACAAGAAGACAACCCCCAGCAAAATACCCATCCAGATGAAGAGGTTTTTTCCCATATTTGGCATGTGCGGCCCTATCTAAAATTACTGACCTTTATTCATAGCGTAAAATGGCGCTCCGGCAAGCGGTTTTGCTGGATTAAATACGATCTTCGGCTCAGACCACCGCCATTGATTGCTGTAGTAGTGGATATGGGGCACACATAGCACTTCGTCAAGATGCCAGATGGCCGGAAGCGTACCGGCAATACGTGATGTGCTGGGACCAGAACAGGTCGCCTGCTCACGAATCGACCGCCAACCCGCACCTGTTAAGGCAGAAACCATGTATTCCGGATGCGGCTGCTCGCACTGAACAATAAACCGATCCCAGTGCGTGTATGATTGCAGCATGGGTTGCGTTCCGGCATGCGGTCGTTCGCGGTACACCAGCAAGGCTGATGTTTTCTGGCGCTCAATCACACATCCATGCAAGGTCCGCCGTGGACCTTGCAAAGTGCGCACCCAAGCCGCCAACCGCGCCACATCCAACTCACGCACCGGATTCGCACTGCCATTAACCGTAACCAGCAATCGGGACATCACAGACCGCAGCATCGCTTCGGGCAATGCCTGCCAATCACTCACCAACGCTACCCCGTAAGCATACAGCGTCACATGGCGTACCAACAGGTCGGCAAGCGTGCGCTCTTCTGCTGCACGCATATCGCCAAGCTTATCCGCGACCAGAGCCAATCGCTGATTGGCATGCTGTGTCTGCAAAAACTGGCGCAGCGCAACCCGCGAAAAAGCGGGGTTCTGATTCGATGCATCATCGATCCATGGCTGGTTCATTACTCGCAGAAAATCGCAGCAATCCTGCTTGGATGCGTGCAGCAACGGGCGCAGCAATCGCACATCGGACAGCTCTCTGATCACCCCCATGCCCGCCAGTCCCGCAAAGCCGCTGTGACGCATCCACCTGAACAACACGGTTTCGGCCTGATCATCGCGGTGGTGCCCCAGCAATAAATGCAGCACCCGATGATCCTTGCACCATTGCGTCAATGCCTGATAGCGCGCATCTCTTGCGATTTCCTGAATGGCGGCCTTCGTCCCCCGCAACGACAAAACCAGTATCTCGCTGGCAATGCCATGCGCCTGCAACCATTGCTGCGTTTGCTTGGCTTCATGACTCGAGGTAGAGCGTAATCCATGATCGACAATCAGCGCCGTTACCTGCCCACCACACGCAAGCGCCCACCGCTTCGCACACAGCACGGTGGCCATGCTGTCTGCTCCACCGGAAACCGCGACGGCGACATGCGGCAAATGCTCAAAGCCGCCCATGTGCTGCATGGATTGCTCAAACGTATCATACAGGGAAAGTGGCACATCAGACGATGTGGCAACTACTCGCATTTGAGTTTTTTGCTCTCATTGGCTGCTTTGCGAACAACCGACTTGGTATCAGAAGCATATTTCTTCAGAATCTGCGCCAGCACCACGCATGCCTCTTTTTCGCGTTTATCCTGTGCCAGAGATTTGGACAGTTTAAACAAATTATCCGGCGCCTTTGGCCCTTCCGGCAACGCTTCAAATCCTTTGCGATACTCTTCAGCGGATTTGGCATATTGCTGCTTAATATAGTAGGTCTCACCCAGCCAGTAATAGGCATTGCCCACCAACTCGTGGTTGGGGTTTTTGCTTACAAACTCAGAAAATTGAGTGCGCGCTTTTTCATAATCGCCCTGATTGAGCTGCTTGAAAGCCGCATCATATTGCTCTTTGGCACTACCATCGTCAGCTGGCTTGCTCTCTGCCGGTTTCTCAGTCTTTGCTGCTTTGTCTGCAGGTGCTGCTTCCGCCGGTTTTGGCTCTTCCGTTTTAGGCGTTTCTTTGGTCGGAGCTGCCTCAGCAGGCTTCTTGCCCTCTTCTTCTTCCTTCTTGCCCACTTCAATCCGCTTGGCGTTCTTTCCTGCCTCCGGCTTCGTCACGGTCGGCTTCGACTCTGCCTTTTCCGCTTTCTCGGACGTTTTGTCCGCTGGCTTATCGGACGGAATAATAATCGATTTTTCTTGCGCTTTTTCGGATGGCTTGGCCTCCGTCTTTGTATCAGCAATCACCGGAGCCGCTGCAACGGCAGAGGCTTTGCTTTCCAGCGCCTGCAAGCGAGCATCCGCATCGCGCTCAAACTTATCCAGACGGGAATTGATTTTGCGCTGTTCGTGCTCCAACTCTTCAAGCTTGCCTCGGAATCCTCGGATTTCCGCCTGAATCTCGGATAGCTTGACACTGATTTGCGCCGCATTCTCACCAGCAGGAACCGCCGCCGTGACCGCATCGCCATTACCAACCGGCGCAACTGCCGGACGATCCTTGATCTGGTTGATCTGTTCTTCGAGTTTGTTGATCCGATCGATCAGACCTTCACGATTTTGCGCCGGAGCCGCACTCGCCCCAACGCTGATCATCAGGCAAATAAAAAGCGGGAGAGGTAGTTTCATACCAATCTCCCGCTTCATGATCTGCACCTGTCAGCGACTAGTAGCTGATCACCGTCACAGAACGACGGTTTTGTGCCCATGAGGACTCATCAGAACCCAGCACAGCCGGACGTTCTTTACCGTAGCTCACGGTGGTCAGACGATTTTGTGGTACGCCCAGGCTCACCAGGTAGCTGCGTGCTGCTTCTGCACGACGCTCGCCCAGCGCCAGGTTGTATGCGCGGGTGCCGCGCTCATCGCAGTGACCTTCAACCACGATGTTCACATTCGGATATTGTTGCAGCCATTGTGCCTGACGTTGCAAGGTAGACTGAGACTCAGAGGTCAACTCAGAGCTGTCATAGGCGAAGAATACGCGATCGCCAACATTCTGGGCGAGATCATCTTGGCTGCCTGCCACTGCAGGAACGCCGCTGCCAGATGTTGAACCGTAGCCGCCACGGCCACCACCTGCACCTTGAGAACCATCATCAGTTGGTGCGGTTTCGCAAGCTGCCAGCAGGATCAAACCAGACAGAAGTGCAAGTAGGTTTTTGGACATAATTCAGTACTCCCGTTACTAATCAACGTTACTATCAAAAAAGATTGGTCAATTTGCCGACCCTTTTACAGTATCCGCGCAAAAAGGCAAGCCCATTCCGTCCCACAGAACCAGTTAATTTACCCGCATCGCCACGCCCGCCGCAGAATCAATTTATCACTCATCCGGATACGATTTTGCTTGCAACCTACTCTGTTATGCACTAATTACCCCACCTCTTATTGGTATAAGGAGCGAGTTATGAAAGAGGGCATTCACCCAGATTATCATGAAATTACAGTCGTTATGACCGACGGTACCAGCTATAAAACGCGCTCTACCTATGGCAAAGCGGGCGATACGCTTCAGCTGGACGTAGACCCCAAAACCCATCCGGCATGGGTGGGCGGTGTTCACCTGAAGAAAACCGGCCGTATGGAGAAATTCAACAGCCGCTTCGGCGATCTGAAGCTGGACAACAAAGCGTCCTAATCAACTGGCGTTTCACCACCAATCTATTAAGACAATCCCTTGGTTGCGTCTTCGCAACGCACCTTGTTGTATGCACCTGAAACGCTGGATTTGCGGCAGAGGGCTGCGGCATTGCAGCGTTACAGATACGTTCCTGCCATATCAATGGAAGAGGCTTTGCCAAGCTTGCTGCGATGCATCTCCAGCCAGTCATTCGCCGCCTGATACCCAATATCGCGAATGTGATTCAGGAAGTCCCAGTCCGCATTCAGTTTGCTGGCACCACCAAAATCATTCAGCAGGTCTTCCGCGTGAATGCGGTGCAAGCGAATATAGCAATAGCGTTTATCGTCCAGCCGGTGCTGATCCAGCATCCGGTTCACAAACTCAATCGCCCGCACTTCATGCATCAGGTTGCTGTTAAAGCTGATTTCGTTGGCACGGTCGAGAATCTCTGCCGCCGTGGTCGGCACGTCATCTTTGTTGAGCGCCGTCGCCTGTACCACAATAATATCTCTGGACTCACTGTGATAAAACAGCGGAAACAGCGCGGGATTGCCGGAATATCCACCATCCCAATATTGCTGGCCATCCACTTCTACGGCCTTGAAAACAAATGGCATACAGGCCGACGCCATCACCTTATCGAGCGTCAATTCCTCGGTTTTAAAAATGCGGGGCTTACCCGTACGCACATTGGTAGCATTGACGAATAGTTGATATTCGGCGTTATCGGCAATGACATCAAAATCCACCAACTGCTCCAAAATGTCGCGCACAGGATTAATGTCGAGCATGTTATATTGGTAGGGCGAGAACATTTTAGTAAAGAAATCAAACGCCATAAAACCGGCGGAAAGCCCCATATCCTGAGTACCCAGAATCCTGTCAAAGAAATTGGGTTGCTGCACCGGAGAAAAGAATGCGGGCTGCTTGGGCGTAAAACTGGCCAGAGCGCTGACTTTCTTCCAGAATTCTTCGAGCATGGCTTTTGCGGTATCGCGTCCGCCTTCCAGCAGTCCAAACACCGCAATGGCTGCATTCATAGATCCTGCGCCTGTGCTGGTGATCGCTTCAATCTCGAGCTGCTCATCTTCCAGCAACCGATCCAGCACCCCCCAGGTGAATGCACCATGGGATCCCCCACCTTGCAATGCCAGATTAATGGTTTTCTTCGGCCCGGCAGCTTTGGTTGCCGCTGCAGGGGTTTTCTTTCTCGGTGCCATATTGCCTCCCTATGGGAATCAGCGAAACAACGCTTCCGCCGCCCCCTTCACGTTGGCTCGCTGAGCAATGGCTTTCTCAACGCGCTCTATTTCTTCTTTCAGACACACGATATATTCCTGCATGTCCGTTACCGACAGATCGTCCAGCTTCAACGGCGTGAAACCTGACTTTTTTGGTTTGCGTAATTCTTCTTCATCAAACATGCCAAATGATCTAGCATCTTTGCCAGAGAATTGAAAAGGAGAATTGCATGACAACCGCTCAGATGATGCAGGTGATGCGGATTGAGACATCTGCCGATGGGAATACGCTGGTGGAATCGCAGGCTCCTGTTCCCAAGCCCGGTGCACATGAGGTACTCATCAAGGTCAGTTATGCGGGCTTAAACCGGGCGGATGTCATGCAACGCCAAGGCTCCTACCCCGCCCCTGACGATGCTCCCGCAGACATTCCGGGCCTTGAGGTATCCGGCCACATTGTTGCACTCGGCGAGGGTGCGGTTGACTGGTCGATCGGCGATGCCGTATGCGCACTGGTTTCCGGCGGAGGATACGCGGAATATGTCCTGGCGCGCAGCGAATGCTGTCTTCCTATCCCTCAGAATTTAGGGCTAAAAGAAGCCGCCGCCCTTCCCGAATGCGTGACAACGGTGTGGATGACGCTGTTTGATGTCGCCAATCTGCAACCGGGCGAGCGCGTGCTGGTGCATGGCGGCTCCAGTGGTATTGGTACCACCGCGATTCAAATGGTCATCGCCCATGGCTGCGAGATTATCGTGACAGCCGGAAACGCCAAAAAATGCGAGGCTTGCCAGAAACTGGGGGCCACTGCCATCAATTATCAGGAAGAAGACTTTGTAGAAACCATCCGCAACAACGGCGGGGTCGATGTCATTCTCGATATGGTTGGCGGCGACTATATAGCCAGAAATTTCAAATGCCTGAAGCCTGGCGGGCGCATGGTCAGCATCGCCTGCCTGAAAGGGGCCGACATATCATTTGGCATGGGCGGCCTGCTGATGAAGCGGCTTTCCTGGACCGGCTGCACCCTGCGCTCACGCAGCATTGCGGAAAAGGCATCCTATATCAAACACATAAAGCAAACCATCTGGCCCCTCATCGAAGCGGGTGAAATTGCTCCGGTGATTGATAGCCAATTTCCATTGTCAAAAGCCATGTCCGCGCAGGAAAAAATGGAGAATAGCTTGCATATTGGGAAAATTTTATTACAAGTAAGCAGCTAAACGCGTCATGACGCACTGGTAAGCTGAAATAACGTCAATAAAACAGGAATATAGACATGGCCCTCCCAATCATGCCAAAAGCAACCGCCGTGTGGCTGGTCGAGAATACGTCGTTAACCTTTGAACAAATTGGTGATTTTTGTGGCATGCACCCGCTTGAAATTCAGGGTATTGCTGACGGCGAAGTCGCGTCAGGCATCATCGGACAGGACCCCATTGCCGCACAGCAATTAAGCGCAGAAGAAATTACCAAGGCAGAAGCGGATGCCGCTTACCGCATGAAGCTGGCTCCGAAAGCGCGCGAGCATATGAATCAAAAAATCAAGGGTGCGCGTTACACACCGGTGGCTCGCCGTCAGGATAAACCAGAGGCGATTGCATGGATTACCAAACATCACCCCTATATTCCGGATTCCAAAATTGTCCGCCTGATCGGTACGACCAAAAAAACCATTCAGTCTATTCGCGAGCGTACGCACTGGAACATTACCAACATCAAGGGTAAAGATCCGGTATTGCTGGGGCTGTGCATGCAGACCCATCTGGATGCGCTGGTCGATAAATACCGTCCGAAAGAAGATGTGGTAGAACGCAGCGAATCTGCGTAACTCTGACAATCCTGACGCAAGCGGGGCTCTGCGCTTATGATCGACGACTCTGCACATTCGCCCCTATCCGACCTCGCCGAGAAGGTTGAAGACTTTGCCGCTGCACGTATTTTGTGCGTGGGCGATGTGATGCTGGATCGTTTCGTCTATGGTTCCGTCAGCCGCATTTCGCCAGAAGCTCCGATTCCCGTCATCACCCGCGAACGCGAACAGGCTATGTTGGGCGGCAGCGGCAATGTGGTGCGCAACATCGTCTCTCTGGGAGCGCAAAGCTGCTTTATTTCTGTCATCGGCGATGATGCAATCGGCAAACAGGTGCTGGGGTTGATTGGCAGTGAGCCCTCGGTTGAGCCTTATTTATTGACCGAAGCAGGCCGCATGACGACCGAAAAAACGCGTTTTGTCTCTGGCACACAACAATTGCTGCGCTGTGATCATGAGACACGTCAGGCAATTTCTCAGCCATCTGCCGATCGCCTTTGCCAGATCGCACAGCAGGAAATGCCAAACTATCATGCCCTGCTGTTATCCGATTACGGTAAGGGCGTCTTGCAACCCTCCACCCTGCGCACCCTGATCGATCAGGCCAATGCCTGTAAGGTGCCGGTGTTTGTGGATCCCAAGCAGCGTGATTTCAGCGTCTATCGCGGTGCATTCCTACTGAGTCCAAACCTGCATGAGCTGGCGCTGGTTGCTGGCGTTGAGGCCTTTGAGAGTGATGACGCCATCGTATCGGCAGCACATACCCTGATTAACGCACATCAGCTCCATTATATGCTGGTCACACGCGGCAAGGATGGCATGACTCTGGTGGACGCCTCAGGGCGCGCGCTGCATATCCCTGCTCAGGCGCGCGAAGTATTTGATGTTTCCGGTGCGGGCGATACCGTGATTGCCACACTCGCAACAGCCTATGCAGCGGGCGTTGATATCGACAATGCGGCACGGATTGCCAATATTGCTGCGGGTATTGTGGTGGGACGCATCGGCACCGCCACCATCTACCGCACCGATATCAAGACGGCGCTGTTCACTCACGAAACCATCAGCTCCCAAGCCAAGGTGATGCCGCAACTCATCGCCACCGATGCCGTTACCAACTGGAAGCGCCAGAAACTCAAGGTGGGTTTTACCAACGGGTGTTTTGATATTTTGCATGTCGGTCACCTGCAATCCCTGCGCGATGCCAAGTCGCATTGCGACCGCCTGATCGTTGGCATCAATAGTGACGAATCGGTAAAACGGCTCAAAGGGGAATCGCGCCCGCTAAATAAAGAGATGGATCGCGCCATGCTGCTCGCCGCGCTGGATTGCGTCGACATGGTCGTGATCTTCCGCGAGGATACACCGCTCAAATTATTGGAGCTGTTAAAACCCGATGTGTTGATGAAAGGGGCCGACTATACCAAAGAGCAGGTAGTCGGCGGCGGTCTGGTCGAATCCTATGGCGGACATGTGGTGCTTTTGCCACTGCGCGAAGGATATAGCTCTACCAATTTGATACAAAAAGCCAAGATCGCGCAATAGCGACGACTTATCCAATTGATATATATTCGTTTATTAACGCTATTCTGCAATGTGTGAATTTTTGCGTCGCAGCACAAAAATCGTTACTCATTTTTTATAACACACCGCAAATGATAAGGTCAGGCTCCAAAACACTGATATGATTGCAACAACTTTGGTTAATATTAAACAATAATATAATCAAGTTGTGCGTTTTGTTTAAACTATTGGGCTGTTTTTGTTAGGTTTTAAGCAGCTATACTTTAGGGGAGCCTTATATATGAGTAAACAATTAGTAAAAGACGAAGCAGGTTTTACGCTGGTGGAGCTGGCCATTGTGCTGGTAATCATCGGGTTGATCATTGGCGGTGTGCTGGTGGGTCAGGACCTGATCAAAGCGGCTGAAATCCGCTCAACCATTTCTCAAATCGAACGCTATAATGCATCGGTGAACGCCTTCCGCGATAAATATCGCTACATTCCAGGCGATATTCCCGCTGCTGCTGCGCTGAACTTCGGGTTTGTCACCCGCAACGGTGCCGTTGGTCGTGGTGATGGCAACACGCTGCTTGAAGGTAGCGCTGCTGCTGCTACATTGCTCAGCGGTGAAACCGCCCTGTTCTGGCGTGATCTGTATGATGCACAGCTGATCGAAAATAACTTTACCGCTGCGACCGACGCCGCTGCAACCTGTGCTAACCCGAGCGTGTGCAAAACCTTCATGCCAGACGCAAAAATGGGTCGCGGTAACTTCGTCACCGTGTATTCGCAAACCGGTAAAAACTTCTTCCATATCATCGGGATTTCTTCGGTAGCGGCCGGTACTTACACCGTTCGTCTGGCCATGAGCCCACAGGAAGCATTTAACATTGATGCGAAAATCGACGACTCACTGCCGCTGACCGGTGGTGTTCGCGCCTACGACGTCATTGGTACAATCGATGCTGCAGCAGCTCCGGGTGCGGGCATCTGCGTCACTGATGGTTCCGGTACCAACACCGTTGCTGATACTTACAACACGGGTGATGGCGAAGCCTTCGCCAACACGCCTGCATGCGGTCTGCGTATCCGCATGAACTAAACCATTATGGTTCGGGTGGCTGGTTCTTCCAGCCACCCTTGTTCCTCTTCTTACCCTTGAAACCAAATCATTGAGCCACAACAACACATCGCCTGAATCTGGCTTCACCCTGGTGGAATTGGCGATTGTATTGGTGATTATCGGGCTAATTCTGGGCGGTATTCTGCTGGGGCAGGATTTGATCCGCGCCGCGCAGATACGCGCTACGCTGGCCCAGATGGATCGCTATGTGGCAGCAAGCAATGCCTTCCGCGATAAATATCGCTACATTCCCGGTGATCTTCCTTCTGCCGCTGCACTGAACTTTGGTTTTGCCGCCCGCAACGGGGCTGTAGGCCGCGGCGACGGTAACGCCTTGCTAGAAGGCAGCGCCGCAGGATCCACCTTACTCAGCGGAGAAACCGCGCTATTCTGGCGCGACCTCTATGAAGCACAAATGATCGAGGATAATTTCACCGCAGCAACGGACGCCAATGCCGCCTGCGCCACCCCCAATGCCTGCCAAGCTTTTGTGCCTGATGCCAAGCTTGCACGCGGTAACTCCATTACGGTGTATGCGCAAACCGGTCGCAACTTTTTTCACATTACCGGCATCACTTCTGTTGCTGCAGGCGCCTATACCCTGCGCGATGCGATGAGTCCGGTAGAAGCATCTAACATTGATGCCAAAATTGACGATGGGTTGCCACTAACCGGTAGTGTGCGAGCCTATTCTGCGATTGGTACCGCCGATGCAGGCGCGGCCCCGGCGGCCGGTGTGTGCGTTACCGATGGAACTGGAACCAACACCAATGCCGACACCTACAATACAGGCGATGGCGAAGCCTTTGCAGAAACTCCGGGTTGCGGCCTACGCATTCGACTCAACTAACCCCTCATGGCCGCTTACGCTACATTCTATGTCACCTGCGCCACTCAGGCAGAGGCGCACCAGCTGGCGCAACGACTGATTGAACTGCGCCTGGCCGCCTGCGTTAATATTATTCCATCCCTCCAATCCTATTACGAATGGGATGGTCAGATGCAAACCGCAACCGAAAGCGCCCTAATTATCAAAAGCCGTCACGATCTTGGCCCAGATATTATTGATTTTATGGTTGAAAATCATAGCCATGACTGTCCATGCGTGGTCGAATGGCCTATTACCTCCGGGCACGACGCCTTCCTACGCTGGATTGACCAGCAAACCACCCGCTAACGCCTCATCTTTCCCGTTGAACATTCGATGCGGCTCGTGTATTTGGGGGTACTCTTTTAGACATGTTGGGGCGTAGCCAAGTGGTAAGGCAGCGGTTTTTGGTACCGCCATTCCCAGGTTCGAATCCTGGCGCCCCAGCCAACATTTCTCCCTTTCCCACCGCAGTAATATGATGAAAATCAGTCGAATCCTTGCTATAAGCATGGGGAAACTTGAAGATTTTATCCCATGCTGCGCCTGACCGAAATCAAACTGCCGCTAGATCACGCACCTGAGGCCATTGAAGCCGCGGCGCTGGAAAAGCTAAAAATCAAGCCGGAGCAGCTGGTATCCTGCACGGTTTTCCGGCGCGGGCATGATGCGCGCAAAAAATCAGCCATCCATCTGGTCTACACGCTGGATGTGGTGGTGAAGGATGAGCCTGCCACTCTGAGGCGCTGCGCCAAGGACAAAAACATCAACCCGTCCCCTGACATGACGTATCGCTTCGTCGCCAAAGCCCCGCAGCAGTTGCCCTCACGCCCCATTGTCATTGGTGCCGGACCTTGCGGGTTGCTGGCCGCACTGGTACTGGCGCAAATGGGGTTCCGGCCAATTATTTTAGAGCGCGGAAAGGCCGTGCGCGAGCGCACCAAAGATACCTGGCGGCTATGGCGTCAATCGGTGCTCAGCCCTGAATCGAATGTGCAGTTTGGCGAAGGAGGGGCTGGCACCTTCTCAGATGGCAAGCTCTATAGCCAGATTAAAGACCCCCGCCATCTGGGGCGCAAAGTGCTAACCGAATTTGTCAAAGCCGAAGCACCGGAAGATATCCTGACCGAAGCACATCCGCATATTGGCACATTCCGGCTGGTGAAAATGGTCGAGAATATCCGCCGCACCATCGAATCGCTTGGCGGCGAATACCGCTTTGAATCACGCGTAGTGGATCTGGATATCGAAGTCACCAGCGATGGCACTCGCAACATTCGTGGCGTAATGCTGGCTAACGGCGAATACATTGCCAGCACCCATGTGATTCTAGCTATTGGTCATAGCTCACGTGACACCTTCCAGATGCTGTATGATCGCGGCGTCTATGTGGAAGCCAAACCCTTCTCTGTAGGGTTTCGGATTGAACATCCGCAGTCGATTATCGATCGGGCGCGTTTTGGCGATTATGCCGGTAATCCCATGCTGGGAGCGGCCGATTATAAGCTGGTCTATCATGCCAGCAATGGCCGCAGCGTCTATAGCTTCTGCATGTGCCCGGGCGGCACGGTGGTTGCCGCCACCTCCGAAGAGCAGCGGGTGGTCACCAACGGGATGAGCCAATATTCCCGCGCCGAGCGCAATGCCAATGCCGGTATTGTGGTGGGCATCACGCCAGAGGATTATCCACAAAGCCCGCTGGCAGGGATTGATTTTCAGCGCCGCTGGGAATCGGCTGCTTACGTGGCCGGCGGCTGCAGCTATGCCGCACCGGGTCAGCGTGTAGGCGATTTTATTGCAGGGCGCGCCTCCGCGTCGCTGGGAGAAGTAATGCCTTCTTATAAACCCGGCGTCACCCCAACCGATCTTTCGCCCTGCCTGCCGGATTATGCCATTGCCGCCATCCGCGAAGCATTACCAGCCTTTGGCAGGCAGATTAAAGGCTTCGATATGGATGACGCCGTATTGACCGGCGTTGAAACGCGCACTTCCTCTCCCATCCGGATTAAACGCGATGACTCCTTCCAAAGCCTCAACACCAAAGGATTATACCCCGCCGGTGAAGGTGCCGGATATGCGGGTGGTATTTTGTCAGCAGGAGTAGATGGCATCAAGGTCGCCGAAGCGGTAGCACTCAGCATCGCAAGCTAACGCGACGCGATCTACAGCGTCACCTGCGTTCCGATCTCTACCACGCGATCGGTGGGAATGTGGAAGAAGTCGCTGGGACGCGCCGCCGAACGTGACAACGCAATATAGACCTTATCAAACAGCCGTGTGACCATGCTGTGTGCGCTAGTGCGCATACTGCGGCGGCTAACAAAGAAACTGGTCGCCATAATATCGAAAGAAACACCAACTTTTTTGCATATCTGCAAGGCCTTCGAAACATGCGGCGTTTCCATGAAACCAAAATGCATACGCATTATGAGAAACCGATCGTTGATAATTTCTATCTCCGTGCGATTCATCGGATCTACCCGTGGCACCGCTTCCGTAATCACCGACAAGATGATGTTCTGGTTATGCAATACCTTGTTATGTTTAAGATTGTGCAATAACGCTGAAGGCGTCACTGCCGGATCTTGCGTCAGAAATATCGCTGTGCCGGCCACATATTTCGTCGATGAACTGCCAAGCGTTGCAATGAAATCTTGCGTTGGAATGCTAAGCTTGGCCTCTTTGGCCTGAATCTGCCTCGTGCCACGCCGCCAGCAGCTCATTAACAACACCACCGTTGAAGCGGCAATCAACGGCACATAACCACCATCCGCAAGTTTCATCAGGTTGGCTCCGACAAACACCAACTCAAGCATTACAAAAGGCAGCACCAGTAACAACGTTGTCATCGCTGAACGTTTCCACACATAACGGATCATGAAGGTCGCAAGGATGGTGGTAACCAGCATAGTACCCGAAACCGCAATACCATAGGCCGCAGCCAATGCACTCGATGTCTTAAATTCCAGTACCAGAAACAATACACCCAACGCCAGCACAGCGTTAACGCGGGGAAGATAAATCTGACCTGACTCTTTGGCTGAGGTGTGACGAATTTCCAGCCGTGGCAGGAACCCAAGCTGAATAGCCTGACGGGTGAGTGAAAACGCCCCTGTAATACTCGCCTGACTAGCGACAATTGTCGCCAAGGTGGCAAGCCCTACCATTGGAAGCAATGCCCACTGCGGAACCATTAGAAAGAAAGGATCGCTTGCTCCCTCCGGATTCTGCAATACGAACGAAGCCTGCCCAAGATAATTCAAGATCAAGGCCGGCAACACCACTATAAACCAAGCCAATTGTATGGGCACTCGGCCAAAATGCCCCATATCCGCATAAAGCGCCTCAGCACCTGTCACCGCAAGAAAAACCGCCCCCAACACAATTAGGCTAAACAGTCCATGCTCAATTAAGAACCCTATTGCATAAGAAGGAAAGAATGCCTTCAACACTTCTGGATTTTCCAGAATATGGGGGACACCACAAGCCGCCATCGCGATAAACCATGTCAGTGTGATAGGCCCAAACCAGCGCGACACCATCCCTGTGCCATACTTCTGAATCAGAAACAATCCTAACAAAATGGCCACAGTAATAGGTAGAATCCACGGCGTGACTACCGGTGTTACCAGCTTCAACCCTTCTACTGCAGACAACACAGAAATGGCCGGCGTCAACAAGGCATCTCCATAAAAGAGACTTGCCCCGATCATCCCACACCAAACAATTAACTGGGTCCGGTTGCCCATGGCGCTGCGCACCAACGCCAACAAAGAGAGAACCCCACCCTCGCCCTTGTTACCGGCGCGCAGAATGAACAGCACATACTTAACGGTCACAGTCAGCAATAAACACCAGATCAGCAGGGAGGTGATGCCAATTACTTCGCTGTTGGCTATGCCATCTTGGCTGACAACATGTATCGCTTCGCGCATGGCATAAAGCGGACTGGTACCAATATCGCCATACACCACACCGACCGCACCAAGCGTCAGCGCAGCAATGCGCCCACGCCCCGACGATGCGTGAGCGGACTCGTGAGAGTGGGAAGTCGCCATACGGGGTACCTTGATTATCGCAACCAGTGACTAGGACAGGGGTTCTTTAAAGCGGTCTTTATATTTCCACAGAGCTACAATACTCAGCACGTTGCAGATCATTACATAATAGGCAATCGCCAGATTATTGCCCGTCGCATCAATCAGCCACACGCTCACCATAGGCGTGGTGCCACCGAACAGCGTCGCCGCAAAATTGTAAGACAGCGCCATGCCGGTAAAACGAATGGCGGTAGTGAACAACTCCACCAGCACTGCCGGCATCGGGCCAAGATAAAGCCCAACCAGACACGCAAACAAAATCTGCGCTATCGCCACCGTATGAATATCGGCATCCGCAAACATATTGAAAATGGGATAGACACACACCAGCATCGCCGCAGCAATCACCAGCAACACATTCCGGCGACCATATTTGTCAGATAGAATCGCTGAAATAGGAATAGTAACAAATAACGCCACCATGTTGAGCGTGTTAAGCTCTAACGATTCATCCATCGAGTGGCCAAGAATTTTATTGGTATAGGTCACGAAGTAGATGGTCGACAGATAAAATGGCACCGTCACCGTCAGATACATCCCGAATCCACGCAGCATAGCACCCGGATGCTGCGTAAACGCATCACGCAGCGGGGTTTTGGAAATCGTTCCTTCAGACGACGCCTCTTCATACATCGGGCTTTCTTCGCAATACTTCTGGATAAAGAACGCAACAAACCCAACCACCAGACCAAAAATGAACGGCAGGCGCCAGCCCCATTCATTAAATTCCGCTTCACCAAAATAAGCCGCTGTGCCAGTCGCCACCACCGAGCCAAGCAGGAACCCTGCGACCAGACTGAGCATGGACATGGAGCCAAGCAATCCTCTGCGACCACCAGGGGCATGTTCTACCATGTAGGTAATAGACCCGCTGAACGCGCCGCCCAGTGACAGGCCCTGCAGAATGCGGATCAACGTCAGCAAAATAGGAGCCGCCATGCCGATACTGGCATATCCTGGCAACAAGCCAATACAGGCCGTCGGAATGGCCATCATCACAATCGCCAGAACCAACGCCATTTTGCGACCATACTTATCACCAAACCAGCCGAAAAACACCGCACCCAGCGGACGCGCCATAAAACCGGCGGCAAATACGCCGTAGGTTGCCAGCAGCTGCACCGTCTCATTCCCTGAAGGGAAAAAATGATGGGCAATCAGCGGCGCCATAATGCCGTATAGTGCGTAATCATACCATTCCAGCGCATTGGCCGTCATAGACGCGGTAATAACTTTTGCCAGCCCACCTTTGGATTTACCGGAATCGTTCTTAGAGTCTGCTACTGCAGTATTGCTATCGGCCATAACCACTCTCTTCGCTGAATGTCGTTCAATATCCGAACCCGTTTAGATAGAACTCTATGAAAAAAGTCAACTCAAGACATCCCCAAATGCCCTGAAAAACGCATTCGGATCAAGTTATGCTTTTGATTTGTCTTTTGTTTTGAACAGGGAATACACTATCCCTCCGCCCAGCAACAACACGGTTACAGAAAGCGAAACAGAGGCCGGTACTTTTTCGATGTCCAAGAACTCCGGTGCGAACACTTTGCAACCAATGAAAATCAGAACCAGAGACAGCGAGTATTTCACATAATGGAACCGCGCAATCACTTCATTGATGGCAAAATACATTGCCCGCAAACCTAAAATGGCGAAGATATTGCTGGTATACACAATGAACGGATCCGTTGTGATCGCAAACACCGCCGGAATACTATCGACCGCAAACACCAGATCCATCAACTCAACCAGCACCAGCGCCAGCATCAGCGGCGTATAATAGCGGACTTTCTTTTTCGGATTCTGTGCATGTGGCAGCAAAACCGAGAACTTCTTGCCATGCAACTCTTCGGTGATTGGCAAATATTTGCGCAACCACTTCAGCAGCTTGCTTTGAGACATGTCAACATCGTCATCATCCGCCATAATGAGCATTTTGATGCCGGTAAAAATCAGGAATGCCGCGAAAATGAGTAGCACCCATTCAAACTGAGATACTATGGCTGCGCCCAACCCAATCATGATACCACGCAGAACAATAACTCCCAAAATCCCCCAGAAAAGCACCCGATGCTGATATTCTTTAGGAATGGAGAGATGGGCAAATATGAGGGACATAACAAACAAATTGTCCATCGACAGACTCTTCTCAACCAAATATCCGGTAAGATAGAGCTTGCCTTTAACGTCCCCTAATTCAATCCAGACAAATACGCCGAACGCCAGCCCCATGACGATATAAAACAGCGTCATACGCAGGCTTTCTTTAATACCGATGGTTTTTGTTTTACGGTGCAGCACACCCAGGTCGAAGATTAACAGGAAAAAAACGACCGACAAAAATACGGCCCACATCCAAAGAGGTTCGCTCATAGCACCCAACACAAAGTTTTTACCGGTGTGAGGTTATCAGCTTCAACAGCTTTTTTAAATCTTTATTCAGTCCAACGCCCAGAAAGAACTCAATTAATCGGGCAAATGCCTTGCACTGTGTCTTTTTGGCTGGTATATCGCTGACTAGACGCTGGGCATGGGAAAATCGCCGGACTTGCTCGCAAGCTGGTGGTTGCTGCAGCGATAATGAGCCGGTGGGGATGCCGATGCTGCGATGGGTCATAACATGGGTGATGGCGGTAGCCATGAGTCTGCCCTCTAATGCGCGCGAGCAGATTCGCGTGGTTGGCTCTTCAACTGTTTATCCCTTTATCACCATTGCCGCAGAAGATTTTGGGCGGCGCACCACCTATAAAACCCCGATCATCGAATCCACGGGAACCGGTGGCGGTTTTAAGTTGTTTTGCTCCGGCGTGGGCCCTGCTTATCCTGACTTTGCCAATGCCTCACGCGCCATCAAATCGTCAGAGCTGGAAAAATGCGCGGCCAAAAACATCAAAAATCCTATTGAAATCAAGCTGGGATATGATGGCATCGTGTTATCGAACAGTATTCGGGCCAAGCGCATTAATATCACCAAAGAGCAGCTATTTCTGGCGCTGGCCAAACAAATCCCACAACAGGGCACCTTGATCACCAACCCCTATAAAAGCTGGAACGAAATTGATAGCACCCTGCCCGCATTGACGATCAAAGTCTATGGCCCGCCACCTTCTTCCGGTACGCGCGATGCGTTCGTGGAGCTGGTCATGCATGAGGTGTGCCTCAAACATCCTGCGTTCGTTGCCACTTATGCGGAGGAGTCGGCCCGCAAGCAAGCCTGCAGCATGCTGCGCGAAGACGGTGCCTATATTGATGCGGGCGAGAATGACAACCTGATATTGCAAAAGCTGAGTGTTGATCCCGGCAGTTTTGGGCTCTTCGGTTATAGCTCTCTGGAAGAAAACAAGGATAAGGTCCAAGGCAGCCTGATCAAGGGGGTAGAGCCTGACTTTAACAACATCGCATCAGGTCGCTACAGCATTGCTCGCCCGCTGTTCATTTATGCCAAGCGCGAGCATGCAAAAAGCATCCCCGGATTACGCGAATTTGTGCGCTTTCTCATGCAGGACGACATGATCGGCAATGAAGGGGTGCTGGCCATGAAAGGGCTGATTCCGCTGGGACAAGAGGAGCGTTCTGTTGTGAAAGAAACACTGAAACAGTGGGACTCTCATGACTGAGCATCAGATGATTATCCTCCTTTGGGTCGTTATATTGTACGTCGCCTTCTGGGCAGGCAAGCGCCGGATATCGCATATCGCACTCAAAAACCCTCAAGACCGCCTGCAAACATTACCCCGATATTACGGATATTGCACGGCGTTGTGGGTGTTCGTGCCGCTACTGACCCTGACCGTCCTTTGGTTCAGCTCGCTTGGTTCTGGGATTGCGCACCCACTCTATTACGGGCTATCCGCCGCTATTGTATTGACGGTCATGGCGGTCTCCGTTCGCACCATTGCCCGACCCTTGTTTGGTGCGCATCGGCATTATGAACGATGGGTGCGTGGCTTCCTGTTTATCAGCGCCACCGTATCCGTTGTGGTAACCATTGCCATTGTTGCCTCTGTATTGTTTGAGGCCTTACGCTTTTTTGACCGAATTCCCGCCGGAGAATTTTTCTTTGGGCTGCAATGGAGCCCGCAATCAAGCACCTACGCATCGGATGCGCAAAGCGCAAAATCATTCGGCGCCATTCCGGTATTTTTAGGCACCTGCATGATCATGCTGGTCGCGATGCTGATCGCTGTCCCGATTGCCCTGTTTTCTGCCATCTATATTTGCGAATATGCCAATCGGCGGGTACGCAGAATCGTCAAGCCGCTGCTGGAATTGCTGGCCGGCATTCCCACAGTAGTCTACGGTTTCTTCGCAGTGCTGGTTGTCTCTCCTCTCATCCGCGATATGGGTGCCGCCTTGGGGCTCGACATATCAACTGAAAGCGCGCTGGCCGCCGGACTGGTGATGGGCGTCATGATCATTCCGTTTGTGCTGTCATTATCGGAAGATGTGATGAACGCCGTGCCCCGTTCGCTGATAGAAGCATCTCTTGGGCTGGGCGCCACCCGCTCTGAAACGATGCGGCTCGTGGTGTTGCCCGCTGCACTGCCGGGCATTGTGAGCGCCGTGCTGCTGGGCGTTTCCCGCGCCATTGGTGAAACCATGATCGTGGTCATGGCCGCCGGCCTGAGTGCAGAACTAACCCTAAATCCACTGAACTCTGTCACCACCGTTACGGTACAGATTGTGACCTTGCTGGTAGGAGACAGCGCATTCGATAGTCCCAAAACACTGGCAGCATTCGCGCTTGGACTGGCCTTGTTCTTCTTTACGCTGCTGCTCAACATTATTGCGCTTTATATCAGCCGCACCTATCAGGAGAAATACGAATGACCGCCCCTTCGTCACTATCCGCAACAGATGCCATGCTGAAACGGCGCCACCGCAAAGAAAAACGCTTCCGGCTGTATGGGCTGCTGGCACTGATATTCGCGCTGACCATGTTGGTGGTGCTGCTGGTCTCTATCGTCGCAAAAGGCTCCGGCGCATTCATGACCACGCAAATCAAACTAGATATCACGCTGGATCGTCAGGTGCTCGACCCGGAATCTACCGGTAGCATCGAAGCGTATCGCTATGCCCCTGTCCAGAAACTGGCGCAACATAGCCTAAAGAAACGATTCCCCGCTGTTCAGGAACGCCGCGACTTGCTGGAGCTTTATGCCCTTATCAGCCGCAGCTCCAGCCTGGCTATCCAAAACGCTGCTATTGACCACCACGAACAGCCCAATCAAACGGTGACACTCTGGCTGCAAACCTCATCCGCCGTCGATGCCTATGTGCGGCACGGCTCCACCGGCCACCTCACACAACAGCAACAGCATTGGGTTGATGTCCTCAAACAAAAAGGGGAGATTCGTACCACATTCAATCGCAACTTCTTTACCAACGCAGACTCGCGCGATCCCACCATCGCCGGAATATTGGGCAGCTTCATGGGGTCTTTGCTCACCGTGTTTGCCTGCATGCTGATCTCGATGCCCATCGGCGTTGCTGCCGCAGTCTATCTGCAGGAATTCGCGCCAAAAAACCGGTTTACAGACCTGATTGAGGTCAACATCAATAATCTGGCGGCAGTGCCTTCGATTGTGTTTGGGCTGCTGGGACTTTCCATATTCCTGACCTTCTTCGGTATGCCTCGCTCTGCGCCGCTGGTAGGGGGATGCACTCTGGCCATGCTGGTGTTGCCAACCATCATCATTGCCACCCGCAATGCGCTTAAAGCCGTACCTTCTACCATCCGCGATGCCGCACGCGCGTTAGGGGCCACCGAAGTGCAGGTCTTGCTGCATCATACGCTTCCTCTGGCGTTACCGGGAATTATGACCGGAACCATTCTCAGTATTGCGCGTGCTTTAGGGGAAACCGCACCATTGCTGATGATTGGCATGGTCGCATTCGTGGCAGACGTGCCCACTTCACTCCTTGATCCGGCCACCACCCTGCCCGTACAAATTTATTTGTGGTCTGACAATCCGGAATCGGGGTTTGTTGAAAAAACCTCTGGTTGTATCGTGCTGTTGCTGGGGCTGTTATGCCTGCTGAATTTTGCTGCCGCTGCGGTGCGCACGCGTTTTGAAATAAAATGGTAACATGGGAATACACCGATGACACATGCTGCAAAAATGTCTACCCGAAACCTCGAAGTGTTCTACGGACAAAAGCGCGCGCTTCATGGCGTTAATCTAGAAATTCCCGGCCATCAGGTGACAGCCCTCATTGGCCCAAGCGGCTGCGGCAAATCGACGTTTCTGCGTAGCCTGAACCGGATGAATGATGTGATAGAAAACTGCCGCGTCAGTGGCGAAATTTTGCTGGAAGATATGAATATCCGCGCCCCGCAGGTCGATGTGGTGCACCTGCGCCGTCGTATCAGCATGGTGTTCCAAAAACCCAACCCTTTCCCCAAATCCATTTATGACAATATCGCCTATGGGCCCCGCATTCACGGTCTGGCAAACGATAAAGCCGAGTTGGATCACATCGTAGAAACCTCACTTAAAAATGCCGGGTTGTGGGAAGAGGTCAAAGACCGTCTACAAGATATGGGAACGGCTCTTTCCGGCGGGCAGCAACAGCGGTTATGTATTGCACGCACCCTTGCCATCAAACCCGAAGTCATCCTAATGGATGAGCCTTGTTCGGCTCTGGATCCGATTGCCACCGCCCGTGTGGAAGAGTTGATCAAACAGCTTAAAAATAACTACACGGTCGTCATCGTCACGCACTCCATGCAGCAGGCGCGCCGAATTTCTGATCAAACCGCCTTCTTCCACATGGGCGATCTGGTGGAAAGCGCTACCACCGATGTAATTTTTGATGCACCGAAAGATTACCGCACCCGCGACTATATTCAGGGTAAATTTGGTTGAGGCGCACGCTTCGCAAACTCCGTGTCATTCGCTCTGGAATTTGCTATACTGCGCCCTAACTACAGGATGCACTTTATCGAAAGAGGGCCGAACTCTATGAAAAAAATGGGTTTATACGCAGTCATTCTTCTATCTGGCATGGGCATTTCAAGCGTGGCCTCAGCCGAAGATGCCATTGATGCTGACTCCTATTATGATGAAATTGAAGTCACACCCAACTTCGAGCCCGAAGACGCGCCGGTTGTTACCAAACCCGTCGAAACGGTCATCGAAGATCCATCCCGCCATGCCATCAATGAGGTGCCTTACACCTCAGGCGGCATTGGTGCCGATGATATGCAACGCCTGAAAGAAGTGTCTGGTAACTATAACCTGAAGGTCATCTGCACGCTGAATTCCGGCCATTACCTATCGGATGTCGTCATTCAGATCAAAGATGCAAAGGGCGAGCTCATCCTCGACACATTAAGCGAAGGACCGGTATTTCTAGTCAAGCTGGAGCCGGGCACCTATACCGTTGAGGCCAGCGTGCGCAACGAGTCTTTCAGCAAGAAGATTACCATTGCCAAGGCGGCGAGTGCACAAAAACTGCCACAGCGTGAGATCTATTTCCGTTGGAAGGGTAATGAGCCAAACTACAACAAATAGTCAGGGACTTCCTGTTCACTTATGGCCAACCATAAGGTAATTCACCGCAAGGTCTTTGGGGTTTAACTGCCATTCACGCTTAAAGGGATTGAGCGTCATGCCCGTGGTGTCAGCAACATCAAGCCCTGCAGCCCTGAACCCGGCAGCCATTTCCGAAGGCTTGATGAATTTCTGCCACTGATGCGTCCCCTTTGGCAACAGGCGCAGCACATACTCCGCACCCACAATAGCAAATGCGTAGGCCTTGGCACTGCGGTTAATGGTCGTCATCACCAACAGGCCACCCGGCTTTATCAGTGCCGCACAGGACTGAATAAACGCCATCGGCTCATTCACATGCTCAATAATTTCAAGCGCGAGCACCACATCATAACGCTTGGGCTCCTCAACCAGTGCTTCTGCCGTCGTCGCACGATAGGCAATCGTTAGTCCGGATTTTTCTGCATGCAGGCCTGCCACCTTAATATTACGCTCCGACGCATCAATCCCCACTACCTGCGCTCCAAGCCGCGCCATCGGCTCACAGATCAAGCCGCCGCCACATCCTACATCCAGAAGCGATAGGCCTTCAAATGGCTTAAGTGACTGAAAATCAATGCCAAAGCGATTACAGATGTGCCGCTTGAGATACCCGATGCGGACCGGATTAATCTGGTGTAAGGGTTTGAATTTCCCAGTTTCATCCCACCATTCTTCGGCAATCCGCGAAAACTGGGCCACTTCTTCAAAATCAACCGAACTGTTTTTCGCTGTTTGCGCTTGGGTCATACTGTACTATAATGTTAGAAAATCGGGTGGTACCATCTCATGAATGACGCGATCACGCCTCAAAGGTCAAGAAGAGTTTCTCGCAACTCATCCCTGAGCAAGCTCTTCAGCGGGTTCCAGTGGTTGTATGATTTTGCCGCCGAATGCATTGCCAAATGCGACAATCTGACAGAAACCAATTATCAGCTGGGCATGGAACATGCCGCCAATGGCCGTGTAAACGATGCCATCCTCCGCTTCAGAATCACCCTGTGGCTCGCGCCAGAACATGTCGATACCATGTATAATCTTGGGTGCATGTATCTGCACAAAGGCATGCGTGCGGAAGCCATGGCAATGTTTGTCAAAGTCCTGCGCAAAATTCCAAACCATGAAGCCGCGTTATACATGGTCTCAACCATCGACCCGTCAGTATTGAAGCCGGAAATGCTGCCCAAAAGCTACCCTTACGGCATGGCCGTTGAGCGTTTCGAGAACCTGTCTGGTATTTATGACTATGAGCAGCAGATGAAGCAATATCAGCTTCCGGCGCTGCTGCATCAATTACTGCATGCCGAGTTCCGCCATGGTGAGCCGCGCAATAATTTCGCTGATCTGGGTTGCGGCACAGGCCTGTGCGGGATTCAGTTCCGCGAAGAATTCACCAATATGATCGGTGTAGACCTTGCAAACTCAATGCTCGATCACGCCTATCGCCGCGTCGATCGTCGTGGGGTGATGGTATATAACCGGCTTGTCCATCAGCTGATTTCACAATATCTCACCGAAGCCGATCCCAAGAGCCTGGATGTGGCCATTTGTATTTCTGTGTTCCCCTATCTGGGAGATGTGGGATATGTCTTTGAAGAGTTAAAGCGCGTGTTGCGCCCCGGTGGTCTTTTCGCTTGTAGCTTTGATATACATCCGGGTAATTTGGACTATGGTGTGCTGGCAAAAACCGGTTATTTCGGACAGAATCTGAACTATATCCTGCGGCTGGCGAAAGAGAACAACTTTAAGACCGTGCGCACTGGCAGCGTCATGGCCTACCCCGGACATCCGGTAGAATTGTGCTTCTTCCGCTTGCAAGACCCATCAAAACCAGCAGAAGAGGATTCAGCAGCGAGTGACAACATCCAGCATCCAACCCCTCAATCGTGATGCCTGCGAACTGTTAGCGTCGCTTCATGGTGCCTGCTTCCCTCGCGGCTGGACGGCTGAAGAATTTGATAACATTTATGCCCAGAACAATGTCGTCGCTTTTGGCGGTTATCATGCGGATCAGGCGGCAGGGTTTTCCTTTGGCTGGCTGGCCGGTGGCGAGTTTGAGTTGTTAACCATTGCGGTACTACCCTCGTTTCGACAACAGGGGCTGGCCCGACAGTTGCTGGAACACACCTGCGCCCGCGCCAAATCGCAAGGCGCGCATCGCGTCCATCTGGAAGTCAGTGTTAGCAATACCCCTGCACACGCATTATACCGAGGGTTTGGCTTTGAAACCGTTGGCCATCGCAAACAATATTACCGTTACCCTGACGGCACGTTGGAAGACGCGCTGACCATGCATTGCGATATTTAATCGCCAATCAGCGTAATTTTGCTGGTAAAACTCATTTACTGATATATATTCCCGCACCTTATGGCTTTAATTGTACAGAAATTCGGCGGCACCTCCGTTGCAGACTTGGACCGCATTCGACATGTGGCCAGTCTGGTCAAACGTGAGATTGATAAAGGTAACCAGGTCATTGTCACGGTGTCCGCTATGGCCGGCACCACAGACCGGCTGGTTGGCTATGTGCGCGACATGTCAGAACTGACCACCGATGACGCCTGGGCAGAATATGATTTTGTCGTATCTACCGGCGAACAGATCACCTCTGGCCTGCTGGCGCTTCATCTGCAATCTATCGGTATCCCTGCTCAGGCATTCGCAGGCTGGCAGATGCAGTTCCTGACAGATACCACGCATGGAAAAGCCCGCATCAGCCACATTGAAACCGAAAAAGCGCGTGCCGCACTGAATGCTGGTAAAGTGGTCGTGGTTGCCGGATTTCAAGGCGTCACCGAAGATGGGCGCGTAACCACGCTAGGCCGCGGCGGGTCTGACACGACAGGCGTTGCGCTGGCCGCAGCATTTGAAGCAGAGCGCTGCGACATTTATACCGACGTAGATGGTATTTATACCTGTGATCCGCGCATCGTAACCCGCGCGCAAAAAATGCATCAGGTGTCTTACGAGGAAATGTTGGAAATGGCCTCTCAGGGCGCCAAGGTATTGCAAACGCGTTCGGTTGAAATGGCCATGAACCATAATGTGAAGGTGCAGGTACTCTCAACCTTTTCCGATGAACCGGGCACATTCTTAGTTAACGAGGAGGAAATCGTGGAACAGCAAAAAGTTACAGGTATTGCCTATAGTCGCGATGAGGCACGCATCTCCCTCACCAACGTGGAAAACCGTCCTGGTGTGTCCGCCAATATTTTTGGGCCGCTGGCCGATCGCGGTATCAACGTGGATATGATTGTGCAAAACGTCACCGAGAACGGCAAAAGCACTGACATTACCTTCACCGTTCCGCGTGCCGATATGGAACGGGTGGTTGAAATCCTGAAAACCGCCAAACGCACGCCAAAATATGATTCCATTCACACCGATAAAAGCGTGGTCAAAGTATCGGTGATTGGTACCGGCATGCGTTCACATGCTGGTGTTGCCGCGGAAATGTTCCGCGCGCTAGCAGAAAAAAGCATCAACATCATCGTCATCACGACTTCTGAAATTAAAGTGTCCGTGCTGATCGAAGAAGAATATCTGGAGCTGGCGTTGCGCGCGCTGCATACTGCCTACGGGCTGGATTCCGAAGCCGCCTGATGACCCAATCGCTGCAACATCTCTGGCAACGCGGAGCAGCGTTTTTAGGCTGCGAACATGCCATCATGGGCGGCGCCATGAGCTGGGTGTCTGAGCGCAACCTCGTTTCCGCCCTGTCCAATGCCGGAGCCTTTGGTGTTATTGCAGCAAGCTCCATGCCGCCCCAACTGCTAGATGCCGAGATTCAGGCCACCCGTGCACTCACCACCCTGCCCTTTGGTGTCAACCTGATTTTGATGCACCCGCAACTGGAAGAGCTGGTCGCCGTGTGCGGCAAAAACCATGTCTCTCATATTGTACTCGCCGGTGGTATCCCAAAAAAAACCACCATCGATGCCATTAAGGCCTTTGGTGCAAAAGTAATTGCCTTCGCTCCTACCGCCGTGATTGGCAAGAAGCTGATTAAAATGGGCGCCGACGCCCTGATTATCGAGGGAATGGAAGCAGGTGGACATATTGGCCCTGTCTCCACTTCGGTGTTAGCGCAAGAAATCCTGCCAGAAATAAAAGAGGTGCCGGTATTTGTTGCCGGTGGTATTGGCCGCGGCGAAGCCATCGCAACCTATTTGCAGATGGGTGCTTCCGGCGTGCAATTGGGCACCCGTTTTGTGTGCGCCTCCGAATCCATTGCCCATGACAATTTCAAACAAATGTTTATCAAATCCAACGCCCGCGACGCCGGAGTATCAGTGCAATATCACCCTGACTTTCCGGTTATCCCTGTGCGCGCCATCAATAATAAAGCCACCGATGAGTTCATGCGCTTCCAGAAAGAGACCGTCGACAAAGTGTTTTCCGGTCAGTTGGAAAAGGCTGCAGCGCAGCTGGCAATCGAGCATTTCTGGGCTGGTGCACTGCGAAAAGCCGTCATTAATGGCGATGTGGAAACCGGCTCGGTAATGGCCGGACAATCCGTGGGTATGGTGCAGTGCATTCAACCTGCGAAAGAAATCATTGACGAACTGGTGTCTCAAGCCGCACAATACATCGCCAGACAACACTAGCATGTGCCCCCGCCGCTGCGTGGAATCATGCAGCAAAAATGAGCGGCAAGCATGGTGCACTTACATACGGTCGATTCGTCTAAGTCTCCCTTGATGCTATTGCGCAAGGTGCGCGATGTTATGCGCTCATCCGAAGACGCGCAAACCCGACTCAACAAGCTGGTCAAGATCATATCGGATGGGTTCGACTCGCAAGTGAGCTCCATCTATTTTGTGCAAAAAAATGCCACGCTGGAACTCTATGCAACCTGCGGTCTGAATCAACGGGCTGTACACCAGACCCGACTCAAAGTCGGCGAAGGTCTGGTAGGTGAAATTGCTGCACTGTCGATCACCCTCAATCTGCCCGAAGCGCAACGCCATCCCAAATTTGCTTACCGCCCGGAAACCGGTGAAGAGCAGTTCCATTCCTTTGTAGGTGTGCCAATTCTTTACAATCATCGTGTGATCGGTGTGCTGGTCGTACAAAGCATCGATACCAAAATCTACTCGGAAGAGCAGATTGAAATTTTGCAAACCGTGGCGATGGTACTGGCCGAACTGGCGATTGCCTGTCAGGTGGTGAATCTCAAAGATGTGACTGCAGAGCCGGATGGCACTTCCGCTGCACGTTATTATAGCGGCCTTAAACTCTCACCGGGGTTGGCGAAAGAAATCGCCGTACTGCACCGCCCGAAGCTGGAAATCGGCAAACTCGTATCCGACGATCCGCTCTATGAGGAGCAGCGACTGCACAAAGCCGTGCTGGAATTGCAGGAATCGGTGGAAGAACTGATCCAGAATGCTGGTCTATCCAAAGGCGATGCCAAACTCGAGATCATGGAAACCTACCGCATGTTTACTCATGATCGCGGCTGGCTGGAGCGCATCACCGAAGCCATTCAAACCGGTCTGACCGCTGAAGCGGCCGTGAAAAAAGTGCAGGAACAAATGCATGCCCGCATGTCCAAAGTATCCAGCGGGTATATTCGCGAAAGGATGCAGGATCTGGAAGACCTTTCCACCCGCCTGCAATATCATCTGGTGGGGGTAAGCCCCACTGCTGCACACACGTCCCTGCCGGAAACCTTTGTGCTGGTCGCCAAATCCATGGGGCCGGCAGAGTTGCTGGAATATGGTGGCAAGAAAGGGCTACGCGGCGTCATTTTAGAAGAGGGCTCTGCCAGCTCGCATCTGGCCATCATTGCCCGCATGATGGACATTCCCATGGTCGCACGCATTCCCGATGTCACCAATCTGGTGCAGGTGGGAGATACCGTGATCATTGATGGCGATAATGGCGAGGTCTATCTCAGCCCGCCGCCTGACGTAGAAGAAGCGATCTCCGAGCACATCGAACAGCGCAAGGCCCAGAACGCCAAATATGTCGCCATGCAGGATCTGCCTGCCGAAAGCCAAGATGGGGTGCCTATTGCACTCAATCTCAATATCGGCCTGTATCTGGATGCGGAACAACTCAAGCGGCCAGACGTCGCGGGCATCGGGCTTTACCGCACCGAACTGCCCTACCTTGCCAGCCACGATATTCCTGATGTTGACGAACAGAAAAAAATCTATGGCGAGATTTTCCGCCATGCCCGCAACAAACCGATCATCTTTCGCAGCTTCGATATTGGCGGCGACAAGCAGGTGCCTTACGTGCAAACCGGACACGAGGAAAACCCCGCGATGGGCTGGCGCGCCACCCGTATCGGGCTTGACCGTCCCGTCATTTTGCGCCGGCAGTTTCGTGCCCTCATTCGCGCAGCAGGCGGGCATGATCTGTATATCATGTTCCCGTTTATTGCCGCTGTTTCGGAATTTGATGAAACCAAGGCCATTCTGGATCGTGAGATGGACCGCGCCAAGGTGGAGGGTCAGAATCTGCCAAAAAGCCTGCATGTCGGCAGCATGATCGAAATCCCATCACTGCTATTTCAGCTGCCCGCCTTGCTAAAACGCGTGGACTTCGTGTCCATCGGTAGCAATGACCTGTTGCAATTCCTTTATGCCTGCGACCGCAGCAGCGACCAGCTTTCCGGGCGCTACGACCCTTTATCACCGGTTTTTATGAATATCGTTCGCTCTATCGTCAAACACTGCAATGACGCCGGCGTCGAGGTTGGTTTCTGCGGTGCCATGGCCTCTAAACCCATTGAAGCGTTAGCACTCATTGGGTGTGGCATTCGGAACATTTCCATCCCGCCGGCTTCCATTGGCCCTGTTAAATCCATGATTCGGTCTTTAAATATGAGCAAATTCTGTGAGTTAATGGATTATTTGGTCGAATTGCCGGATCATTCCATTCGCAATCAAATCGAACAATTTGCACAGGAACACGGAATCGAGTTGTAACTATCGTGGAATCTGCCAAAACCTCTATCTAAGATTCAATCATCGCAAGTCGAGTTGAAATTAAGAATATGAGTGAAGCCGGCACGACCCCAGAAACCATTGCCCAAGCGAAGCATTATCAGCATATCGGTGCTTATTTGCGTGATCTGCGTAAACACTACAATCTTCGTGTGGAAGATGTTGCCTCGCGCCTGCATATCCGCTCCAAATATATTTCGGCGCTGGAAGAAGGACGCATCGACGAACTGCCGGGCAAGGTTTATACCGTGGGCTACGTGCATAATTATGCTGAATTTCTGGGGCTGAATGGCGATGAAATACTCGCACAATATGAAGAATTAAATAAACTGGAGGAAGCCTCTACCTTCAAAATTGTCGAGCCGACCAACCAGCGCGGCGCCCCCAGCTTGAGACTGCTGGTTGCTTCTGGTGTTTTGGCGCTGCTATGCATCGTATTGTGGACTTTGTTTTCAAAATCACCCGCACCAGAAAGACCAAGCGTCGTAGACGCGGTGCCTCCATCCATTGATCGCACCATCGAAGCACAGCTTGTCATTACGCCGCAGAACGAACGCTGCATCAATCTAAAACAGGCTGAGGCCTTTCCTCCTTGCTTTGAGATTGACTATCGCGCCGATCCGGTCGCCTTTCTGCTTCATCCGGTCAATAGCATTCTGGAACTGTTTTAGGCACCATCCATGACACGCCGCGTCGCACATGCTGTTGCTGTTGGTTCCGTCACCGTCGGGGGCGCGCATCCTATTGTAGTGCAGTCCATGACCAACACCGATACCGCTGATATTGAGCGCACCGTAACCCAAGTGAAAGAATTGGCGGATGCAGGCTCTGAGATTGTCCGCATCACGGTAAACAACGAGGCGTCAGCGCGTGCTGTTCCCACCATTCGCACCCGTTTAGATAATGCAGGGTGCACCGTTCCGTTAGTTGGCGACTTTCATTACAACGGTCACCGCCTGCTTAGCGACGTGCCGGATATGGCTGTGGCGCTGGCGAAATATCGCATCAATCCGGGCAATGTCGGCTTTGGCGCCAAACAAGATAAGCAGTTTGCCAGTATGATTGAACAGGCGATTCGCTACCAAAAGCCGGTTCGCATCGGCGTCAACTGGGGCAGCCTCGATCAGCAATTGCTCGCCCGTCTGATGGATGAAAATGCTGCACGCCCCGAGCCAATGTCCGCCGAGGCCGTGGCGCAGCAAGCCATCGTACAGTCTGCGCTGGAAAGCGCCACCAAAGCCGAGGCCATCGGCCTACCCAAAAACCAGATTATCCTCTCCTGCAAGGTGAGCCGCGTGCAGGATCTAATTGCCATCTACCGCGAACTGGCCTCACGCTGCGACTATGCGCTGCATCTGGGGCTGACAGAAGCGGGTATGGGCTCGAAAGGCATTGTGGCATCCACAGCCGCACTGTCGGTGCTGCTGCAGGAAGGCATTGGCGATACCATTCGCATTTCGCTGACCCCTGAACCCAATGGCAGCCGAACGCAGGAAGTGATTGTCGCGCAGGAGCTGCTGCAAACCATGGGGCTGCGTAATTTCAATCCGCTGGTCACCGCCTGCCCCGGCTGCGGACGTACTACCAGCACCTATTTTCAAGAACTTGCCGAGGAAATTCAGCGCTATATCCGCGAACGCATGCCTTTCTGGTCCCAACATTATCCCGGCGTAGAGGCCATGGATGTGGCGGTAATGGGTTGTATTGTGAACGGTCCTGGAGAAAGCAAACACGCCAATATCGGCATCAGCCTGCCTGGAACGGGCGAATCTCCTGTTGCACCCGTGTTTGAAGATGGTAGTAAGGTGGCGACGTTGCGGGGCGGAGATATTGGAGATCAGTTCAAGCAGCGGCTGGAAGCCTATGTAGCGCGCACCTATGGCGGTGGCAGCCACGCAGTCGCTTCTGCACAATAGATGAAAGGCCTATGAGCAAAAAATTACAGCCTGTACGCGGTACACATGATTTGCTGGCAGAAGAATGTGCACACTATCTGTATGTTGTGAATACGGCCCGCCAGATATCGCAGCGCTATGGCTTTGCAGAAGCCATGACGCCTATTTTTGAATTCTCGGAAGTGTTTCACCGCACATTGGGAGAAACCTCCGATGTCGTATCTAAAGAAACCTACACATTCTCCGATCGTGGCGGGGAATCGCTGACCCTCCGCCCAGAATTTACCGCAGGAGTCGCCCGCGCTTTTATTTCGCATGGGCTGCAAGATCAGCTCCCCTGCAAATTCTTTTATGCCGGTCCCGCCTTTCGCTATGAGCGCCCGCAGAAAGGCCGCATGCGCCAGTTCCATCAGATCGGCGTGGAGATTCTTGGTGTAGAACAAGTGCAGGCAGACATCGAGGTCATCGCGCTGGGGCAACAGCTGTTCGATGCGCTTGGCCTTTCTTCTCTCGTCTGCTTGGAAATCAACTCTCTGGGCGATGCACAAAGCCGCCACGCTTACCGCAGCGCGCTGGTAGATTATCTGAATCAGCACCGCAGCCAGCTGTCCGAAGAAAGCCAGCAACGGCTGGAGAAAAACCCCTTGCGCATTCTGGATTCAAAAGCGGAAGTCGATCAACCCATCATTGCGGGCGCACCGGAAATGCACGCCTATTTTAACGATGCATCAAAACAGTTTTTTGCTGCGCTGTGTGATGGGCTTTCCTTGCTTGGCTTGCGCTATACCATAAACCCCAAACTGGTCCGCGGACTCGATTATTACTGCCATACGGTCTTCGAATTTAAAACGGATGCGTTGGGTAGCCAGAATGCCGTTCTGGCCGGTGGCCGATATGATGGGCTCATCAGCATGATGGGTGGCCCGCACACTCCGGGCATCGGCTTTGCTTCAGGCGTAGAGCGCATCATGGCGTTGCGCACAGAGGCAGCGCAATTATCTGCCCCCAAACCCGTTCGCCCGATTGCGTTGATCCCTCTGGGTGATGCGGCAGAAAAAGAGATGCTGAAAATTGCCTATCACCTGCGCAGCAACGGATATGTCGTCGAGCATACATACGCGGGTAATTTATCCAAACGCATGAAGAAGGCAGACAAGCTGAATGCCATTGCCGCACTGATTCTGGGAGACGATGAGCTCGCACAGGGCATCATCTCCTTGCGCGACTTTTCAGATGGTGCACAAACCACCGCAACCATTTCTGAGCTAGAATCCACCCTCGCACCCTATAAGGATAGACTATGAGCCTTGATAGCAAACTCGATAGCCTGATCGCACGTCATACTCAGCTGCGCGACCAGCTGGCCGCCCCCGGCAGCACCAGCAGCGGGGAGTTTGGCAAGCTATCGAAAGAGCTGTCCGATCTGACACCGGTGGTAGAAACGGCAATGGCGCTAAAGCAAGCCAGGCAAGAGTTGAAAGAGGCCGAGGCACTGATTGCCGATAGCGCCGGCGATGCCGACATGAAATCGCTCGCTGAAGATGAACGGCGGCAGCTGCTGTCTCTAGTTCCAAAACTGGAGCAAGACCTTAAAATCGCACTGCTGCCCAAAGATGAGGCCGATGAAAAGAACGCTATTTTAGAGGTGCGTGCGGGCACCGGTGGCGAGGAAGCTGCGTTGTTCGCATCCGAACTGTTCCGCATGTATCAGCGTTTTGCCGAACGCAGGAACTGGCGCTTTGAGATCATGGAAGTCAACGAAACCGGTCTGGGTGGCTATAAAGAAGCCATTGCCAATATCACCGGAAAAAACGTGTTCGCAAATCTGAAGTTTGAATCCGGCGTGCACCGCGTCCAACGCGTTCCAGCCACGGAATCCAGTGGCCGCATTCATACTTCTGCCGCCACGGTTGCTGTGCTGCCAGAAGCCGAAGAGGTTGATATTCACATTGAAGAAAAAGACCTTCGGATTGACGTGTTCCGCTCCAGCGGTCCGGGCGGTCAGTCGGTCAACACCACCGATAGCGCCGTGCGTATTGTGCATATTCCAACCGGCATCACCGTTCAGCAGCAGGATGAAAAATCGCAGCATAAAAACCGCGCCAAAGCAATGAAGATTCTGCGTGCGCGCCTGTATGAGGCCGAACGTGAGCGCGCCATGAAAGAACGCGCGGAATCCCGCAAGGGCATGGTGGGAAGCGGCGATCGTTCCGAGCGTATTCGCACCTATAATTTTCCGCAAGGCCGCGTCACCGATCACCGCATCAACCTCACCCTTTATAAGCTGAATGAAATGCTGGATGGAAACATTGAAGAAATGGTGACCTCGCTGACCACGGAAGAGCAGGCTGCAAAAATGGCCGCCATCGGTGATGAAAAATGACGCTGCGCGAGCTGCTGTTAAATGCAGCCCCCAGACTGGAATCGGCAGGTATTGACTCCGCAACCCTAGACGCAAGACTGTTATTGCAACAGGTGCTGGCGTGCGATCATGAATATCTCATCCGTCATGCAAATTCACTTGTTACCGCCGCACAGCAAGAACAGTTTGAACAGCTGCTACAGCGGCGAATCGCACGCGAGCCATTATCACATATTATGGGTAAACGCGGATTCTGGAAGGACGAGTTTATTGTTACCCCCGACGTGCTTGATCCAAGACCAGACAGCGAGACGCTCATAGAAAGCTTGATCAAATATCGCCCAAACACTCAAACGCCCTATCAGATCGCCGATTTTGGCACCGGTTCGGGCTGCCTGATTCTAAGCGCCCTGCGAGAGTTTGTGCACGCGCGGGGACTGGCAATTGATCGGTCTGCCGCCGCCTTGGCTGTTGCAAAACAAAACGCCCAAAACCTGCAATTATCCAGCCGTGTAGATTTTCTGCTGAATCATTGGGGTAACGCTTTACAAACGCCATTCGATATGATTATGTCCAACCCGCCTTACATAGTTGAGGATGAAATTCCCAGCTTGGCTCCTGAGGTGCGGTGTTTTGAACCTTTTGGGGCATTATCCGGTGGCGCGGATGGGCTGTACGCTTATCGAGAACTGTTTCCGCACATAAAGCGGTTGCTAAAGCCCGATGGGATTGCAGTGATAGAAATTGGCGCAGAGCAACGTGAAGCTGTCTGCGATATTGCTTGCAAATCAGGCCTGAATGTTGTGGAAGTAGTTCCAGACTTATCCGGCTTGCCGCGAGTGGTGGTGATAACCCAGTAACACAGGAAAACGCATGCGTAAGAAACCGAATCACAGCAATGGTCGCAACAATGGTCGTTCCCGCAAATTCCGCAGTGGTGGTGGCGGTAGTGGTGGTGGTGGCGGCGGCGGCAATGATTCACAGTCATTGGCACGCCAGAAAAAGACCGCAATGACTCAGAAAGAAAAATACCTGAACATGGCACGCGATGCCCTGTCCAACGGTGACCGTGTGGAAGCGGAGTATTACTTCCAGCATGTCGAGCATTATGCGCGGGTAATTGGCGAGATTATTGCCAAAGAACCGCCATCCATGCGCGAGCGTCCTGAGTCGCATGATGACATCGAAGAAGATGGTAATACCGGCGAACCGCGGGCTGAAAATGATAACAGCATGGACGATATCGAAGATGATCAGGAAATCCCGCTGCCTGCCAGCCTGTTATCTGACGATGTGTCAGCCGCTAATTAGCAGGTTTCTTTAGGTCAGCTTTTTCTTCTTCCCAGTAAGCTTTGATGGAGCCGAAGGCGAACTGTATCTCCAGCGCAATCGGCATGAAGTTGTTTCTGGATACATACAGATAAAGCGGCGGCTCACCTTCCGCGTAGCGTTTTTTCTCTTTCTCGGTGAATCCTGCAATGAGCTCGCGGCTGAAACGGATGCGGTATACCGGTGTGTAGGCCCCTTTGATCTGATAATTCTGCTCCCCGTCAACGACCCCCGTCACTCGCGTTAACCGCTTGGCATCATACACATCTGTCTTGAAGGTTTTTTCGCCACGCTGAACCGATTGGTAAATCAGGTCACGCAAAACAAAGAACGCATTGCCATAGGTGGGCACCGCACGCACCAATGCTTTATCAACGGGCGGGCGATAGGCCGGGTCGTCATCTTCGCTTAGAGACCGCTCCGTCAGCTCTCCATCTTCACCATAGATTAATCGCGTTTCTTTAACGCCATCTGAATACTCAGATTTGATGCTCATACGCAGGGTTTGCCATCCACTGGCAGCTCTTATGCCATTGCTGGTATTGATCGATTTGACGCGCTTGAACATCCGCACGATGCCCTTGCTTTTGATAGCGCTGGTAAATTGATAAGTCTCCGGTTTTTCCTCTATGGCCATCCATACTTTGGCCATGGGCACGCCGCCAAAATAAACCTGATAGGTTCCCCGTAAATTGAGCGGTTCAGGATGCGCGGCTTCTTCGGCTGCATGAGCCTGAAATTGCGCGAAAAATAGCAGCCCCATCACTGCGACACCGATTAGACGCATGCTACCCTCTTGTTTTCGTGCGTTCCTTAGACCATATATACATTAGAAACTAAGCAAAACCAAGAGGTTCAAATGAATTTCGAACATTATAGCGATAAGGCCAAGAAGGCCATACAGGCGGCACAAGCACTGGCGTTACGACTGAATCATCAGCGCTTCATGCCAGAACATATTCTCAAAGCCATCCTCAATGAAGATGGCTTGATGCTTCAGTTAATTGAGTCTGCGGGCGGGCGGGCCAGCGACGTTGAATCGGGATTGGATGCCGCTATTCGCAAAATTCCCTCCGTCGAAGGCTCCGGCAGCGGGCAGCTCTATCTGGCGTCTGAAACCGCGCGTGTGATTGAATCCGCCGATCAGATCGCCAAGAAAGCAAAGGATGACTATGTCACGCTGGAACGTTTGCTGCAGGCGCTGACAGTTGAAAAAAGCGATGTTGCCGATCTGCTAAAAAAAGCAGGCGTCACGCCTCAATCGCTGAATCAAGCCATCAATGACATGCGCAAAGGGCGTGTGGCCAGTTCCGCCAATGCCGAAGATCAGTATGAAGCGCTGCGCAAATACACCCGTGATCTGACCAAAGAAGCGCAGAATGGGAAGCTTGATCCCGTCATCGGCCGCGAAGAAGAGGTGCGCCGCGCAATGCAGGTACTTTCACGCCGCACCAAAAATAATCCCGTGCTCATCGGCGAGCCTGGCGTTGGCAAAACCGCGATTGTAGAAGGGCTGGCACAACGAATTGTTGCTGGCGATGTACCAGAGAATCTGAAAGATAAAACCTTGCTCTCGCTTGATCTGGGGGCACTAGTTGCCGGTGCAAAATTCCGTGGTGAGTTCGAAGAACGCCTCAAAGGCGTGCTGACCGAGATTAGTAACGCTCAGGGCGATATCATTCTGTTCATCGATGAGTTGCACACACTGGTGGGCGCGGGTGCGGCCGAAGGGTCCATGGATGCATCAAACTTGCTCAAGCCTGCGCTGGCACGTGGTGATCTGCACTGCGTGGGCGCCACCACGCTCAATGAGTATCGCAAATATATCGAGAAAGACGCCGCGCTTGCCCGCCGGTTTCAGTCGGTGTTCGTGTCGCAGCCCACGGTGGAAGACACCATTTCAATTCTGCGCGGTCTGAAAGAAAAATACGAGGTGCATCATGGCGTAAAAATCTCCGATGCCGCACTGGTGGCCGCTGCCACGCTGTCAAACCGCTATATTGCCGACCGCTTCCTGCCCGACAAAGCCATCGACCTGATGGATGAAGCAGCCAGTCGTCTGCGTATGGAAGTCGATAGCAAACCCGAAGAGCTGGATGAAATCGACCGTAAGCTCATTCAGATGAAAATCGAGCGTGAAGCGCTGAAAAAAGAGATGGATGCCGCATCACGCGAGCGGTTGGAAAAACTGGAAGACACCATTAACGATCTGGAAGCGCAATCAAAAGAGCTAACCAATCGCTGGCAATCGGAGAAGGCAAAGCTGGCTGGCAGTTCACGCCTCAAAGAACGCCTCGATGAAGCACGCCAACAGCTCGATCAAGCACAGCGCAAAGGTGATCTGGCCCGCGCAGGCGAAATTGCCTATGGCATCATTCCCGATCTGCAAAAGCAAATTGAAGCCGCAGAATCCGGCGGGTCTGCTGATGGTACGTCGCGGTTGGTGAAAGAGGTGGTCACTGCCGAAGAAATCGCGCAAGTAGTGTCGCGCTGGACAGGAATTCCTGTCGATAAAATGCTCGAAGGCGAACGCGAAAAACTGCTCAATATGGAACAGATTCTGGGCGATCGCGTGGTGGGTCAGCCCGCCTCTGTGAAGGCAGTAAGCGAAGCGGTTCGCCGCTCCCGAGCAGGCCTGAAAGACCCCAGCCGTCCCATCGGCTCCTTCTTATTTCTTGGCCCAACAGGCGTGGGTAAGACAGAGCTGACCAAAGCATTGGCCGGATTTCTGTTTGACGATGAACAGGCCATGGTGCGCATCGACATGTCGGAATATATGGAAAAACATGCTGTTGCCCGCCTTGTCGGCGCGCCTCCGGGCTATGTGGGGTATGAAGAAGGCGGCGTGTTGACCGAAGCGGTCCGCCGCCGTCCCTATCAGGTGATCTTATTTGATGAGATTGAGAAAGCACATCCGGATGTATTTAACATTTTGCTGCAAGTGCTCGATGATGGTCGCCTGACGGACGGCAAGGGCCGCACTGTCGATTTCCGCAATACGTTGATTGTGCTAACCTCAAATCTGGGATCGCAATATATTGCAGAACTGCCCGAAGATAGACCCGTGGATGATGTGCGCAATAAGGTGATGGATGTCGTACGCGCCTCATTCCGCCCCGAGTTCCTCAACCGCCTCGATGAAATCTTGCTGTTCAACCGCCTGAACAAAGAACATATCGGGCGGATTGTTACCATTCAGGTGCGTGCTTTGGAGGCACTGCTGGCCGACCGCCAGATCACCTTGTCGCTTGATCCTGCAGCCAAAGACTGGCTGGCTGAGCAAGGCTATGACCCAATTTATGGAGCACGGCCACTACGTCGCGTCATTCAGAAGAAGCTTCAGGATGTGCTGGCAACCAAGATTCTCTCCGGCGAAATTACGGATGGTAATCACGTGGAGGTAACCGGTCATGATCTGGGGCTACATGTGTCAGTTGGTCACAATAAAGCGGCTTAAGCCACCGCTATATCGTCGATGAGAAACTGCACCGTTTCCCGACCATTCCAGCGATTGCATTTTGCGGTTCCGGCCAGATGGAACAGGGTCTGCGCGCCAGACTCCAGCGCTGTGCCCATTGGCGTATCAACGCTGTTAAATGCCACTGCCGTCACACGTCCTCTGCTGGATTCATCGGTTACTACCAGCCGCAGATGTTTGTCTTTCATGCGATCCATATGGACAATCTTTGCGCGAGGAATCACACAGCGCGGGCTAGGATTTCCCATCCCGAATGGTCCCGCCTGATCCAGCTGCGCAATCAATTCAAGCGATAGCGCATCCACTGTAACCAGCGCGTCATAAAGCCACACGCGCTCCAAAGCATAACGACTAACTGCCGGAGACAAGCGCTCACTGAAGAATGCGGCCACCGCTTCCGCCTTCTCCATGGATAAGGAAAAGCCTGCCGCCATGGCATGGCCGCCTCCGGCCAGCAATAATCCTTGCGTACAGGCCGACACAACCGCAGCCCCTATGTCAGCACCCGTTACCGACCGCGCCGATGCCTTGCCAATGCCATCCTTCACCGCAATCACGATAGCCGGTCGTTCAAACTGTTCCTTCAGGCGACCGGCAACGATGCCGATCACTCCTTCATGCCATCCTTGCGATGCCACCATGAGACACGGCTGATTGCTCTGACGTTCTGCCTGCGCCACCGCCTCTTCCAGCACCTGCGCTTCTATGGCCTGACGCTCTGCATTATAGGCATCCAAGGTTGCAGCAATCTGTGCACACTCAAGCGGGTCTTCGCATGATAGAATCTGGCTTCCTAACCATGATTCACCCACGCGCCCCCCAGCATTGATGCGTGGACCAATCAGGAATCCTGCGTGGTAAGTCGATGGCGGTTCATTCATGCGCGCTACGTCACACAGGGCCGCAATCCCTTGGTTTCTGCGCTGAGTCATCACTTTCAGCCCTTGGGCTACCAGGGCGCGGTTGAGTCCTTTAAGCGGCACCACATCGCACACGGTCCCAAGCGCCACCAGATCCAGCCACTGCAGCAAATCCGGTTCTGGTGTTGCAGCAAAAAACCCTGCCTCACGCAATGAACGGTTTAGCGCTACCAGCAACAACAAGGTCACTCCCACTGCGGCTAGATGCCCGCAGTCACTATCCTGATCAATTCGGTTCGGATTCACCACCGCCTGTGCATTGGGTAACCGGGGTTCAGCCATGTGATGATCGATGACCACCACATCCACCCCCTGCAGTTTAATCGCAGCAATAGGCTCGAACGCCACCGTGCCGCAATCAACCGTAATAATGAGCGTCGCTCCCTGCGAACGCAGTGTTTCGAAGGCCTTAAGATTAGGGCCATATCCCTCTTTCATTCTATCAGGAATATAGATGAGAACCTCGCGGCCAATAGCAGAAAAATAACGACTCAACAGTGCGCTGGAGGTCGCCCCATCCACGTCATAATCGCCGAATATCGCAATGGTTTCCTGCTGCTCAATCGCACGGGTAATGCGGGCAACCGCTTTATCCATATCACGCAAATGTGAAGGGTCTGGCATCAGCGCTTTGAGCGTGGGTTTTAAGAACGCATCCGCGGTATCAACCGATACACCCCTCCCAGCCAATACACGCGCCAGCATATCCGGTAACTGCAATTGCTGCACCATGGCCACCGCCTGCCGCTCTGCTTCTGTCGTTGCAATACGCGGCACCCAACGAATGCCGCTGATCGATTGAAAGAGTGCCGGCGTGCTCATATCACGCGCGCAGCATTAACACTGATCAAGCCAGGTCTTGCGGGTAAAGTTGTGCTCGGCATGAACCAGACGCACCGTACCCGTTTTCGAACGCATAATGATCGAATGCGTCGTTGCCGCACCTTGTGAGCGCTTGACGCCCTGCAACATAGAACCATCCGTCACACCGGTTGCGGCAAACATCACATCGCCGGAGGCCAATTCATGCAGGGTATATTTTTTGGTCAGATCGGTTACGCCCATACGCGTTGCCCGCGCTTTCTCATCCTCGTCATTGAAGATCAGGCGGCCTTGAAACTGCCCCCCAATACAACGCAGCGCGGCAGCAGCCAACACGCCTTCCGGCGCGCCGCCAATCCCGCAATACATGTCTACTCCCGTACCGGCGCGCGAAGTCGCAATCACTCCCGCTACATCCCCATCTTTAATCAGCTGGATACGCGCTCCGGCTTCACGTGTTTTTGCAATCAACTCCTCATGGCGCGAACGATCCAGAATCACCACCATCAGGTCAGACACCTCGCATCCCTTGGCTTTCGCAAGACTTGCAAGGTTCTGCTTGGGAGAAGCATCCAGATCCACCACATTATCGGGCAAGCCGCCGCCCACCGCAATTTTATCCATATACACATCCGGTGCGTGTAAGAACCCGCCACGCTCTGCCATGGCCAGCACCGCCAGCGAATTAGGGCCGCCGGTCGCACAAATGGTAGTGCCTTCCAACGGATCAAGCGCAATATCAATCGCAGGCCCCTCACCGGTTCCCACTTTCTCGCCGATGTAAAGCATCGGGGCTTTGTCACGCTCTCCCTCGCCAATGACTACCGTACCATCAATCTGCAGCGTGTTGAGTGCCTGACGCATGGCGTTGACCGCCGCTTGATCGGCATCTTTTTCTTTGCCGCGACCAATCCAGTGCGAACAGGCCAGCGCGGCCGCCTCGGTCACGCGCACTGCCTCCAGCGCAAAATGACGATCCATAATATCCTGATCCTTTAGGTCTGCTTTCTGTGCCGCGGTCATAAATCTTCAATCCTAATTTTATGCGTTGCTTCGATGACACTATCCAGCGCATCCACTGCCTTCAATGCCTTATTCATGGCCGAATCTTTGGTCGCATGTGTGGTCATAATAATCTGCGCAGGAGATTGCGGGGTAGAGGAATGTTGGATCAGCGACTGCACCGAGATTTTCTCACGCGCAAAAATGCTGGTGATATCCGCCAGCACCCCCGCCTCATCACGCACCGTGAATCGCAGGTAGCACCCTTTTTCAATGCTATCCATAGATGCCGTAGGTAGCGGTTTCATATCGGTTGCGGCAACGGTGAAGGATTTATAGTAAATGCCGCGCGCAATTTGCAAAATATCTGCCACCACGGACGAAGCAGTCGGCCCTTCGCCGGCCCCCTTGCCTTCAATCAGAATACGGCCAACCGCATTGCCCTCAAGGTGAATCGCGTTGAACGCACCATCAATCACCCCGATGGGCGCATCTTTTCTTACCAGACAGGGATGCACCCGCTGCAACACGCCTTCACCATTGCGCTCGGTGATGCCCAGCAATTTGATCACATAACCCAGCTCATTAGCGTTCTTCATGTCCTCACACGTCACCTGACGAATCCCTTCGCAATGAATGGCTTCAATATTGACCGGTGTGCCAAATGCTAAACTGGTAATGATTGCCAGCTTATGTGCCGTATCAATGCCATCCACGTCAAAGCTTGGATCCGCCTCCGCATATCCAAGGTCCTGCGCTTCCTTCAGTACTTCTGAAAAATCGCGCCCTTGTTTATGCATGGTCGTCAGGATGTAATTGCAGGTGCCGTTCAAAATGCCGGCAATGCGTGAAAATTTGTTAGCGCCAAGCCCATCGCGCAACGTGCCAATAATCGGAATACCGCCCGCTACCGCCGCTTCAAATGCCAGCACCACCTGCTTGCTTTCTGCGATTTTTGCCAACTCCAGTCCGTGATGCGCAATAAGCGCCTTATTGGCCGTCACCACATGTTTACCGTTGGATAGGGCACGGCTGACCAGCTCACGCGCTGCACCTTCACTGCCGCCCATCAACTCCACGATAATATCAACATTGACATCATCCGCCATTTTTACGGGATCGTCGTGCCAGGCAATACCCGACAAATCCACCGAACGAGCTTTGGATTTGTTGCGCGCCGAAACGGCGGTCACCTCAATGTCTTTGCCTGCACGCAGTTTCAGCAATGCCGCATTCTGGCGCAGCAGGCCAACGGTACCGCAGCCCACGGTACCCAACCCTGCTATGCCAACTCGCACCCGCTCACTCATGCCGCTTTTAACTCCGCTTTTATCTGATCGGGATCTTCTGCCAGAAACTGTTTGATATTGCGAATCGCCTGACGCAGACGGTGTTTGTTTTCTACCAGCGCGATGCGCACATGGCTGTCACCATACTGGCCAAAACCAATGCCCGGCGCAACGGCTACCTCTGCCTTATCGAGCAGCAATTTTGCAAATGCCAGTGAGCCAATTTCTTTATACGGCTCTGGCAGCGGCGCCCAGATGAACATAGAGGCCGCCGGATTGGGCACATTCCAACCCGCTTCGCGCAACCCTTTTACCAACACGTCACGGCGTTCTTTATAGAGTTGGCGCAACTCTTCGACACAATCCTGCGGGCCATTGATCGCCGCGGTGGCTGCCACCTGAATCGGCGTAAATGCCCCATAATCAAGGTAGGATTTGATACGGGTCAGCGCTTTCACCAAGGTTGGGCAACCCGCAGCAAAACCAACCCGCCAACCGGCCATGGAGTAGGTCTTGCTCATCGACGTGAACTCAATCGCAATATCTTTCGCGCCCTTCACCTGCAAAATGGATGGCGGCGGATTGCCATCAAAATATAATTCGCAGTAAGCAAGGTCCGACAAAATATAGATGTCGTGGAAACGGCAGATATCAACCGCTTCCTCATAGAAATCGAGCCCCACCACTTCCGTGGTTGGATTGCACGGATAGTTGAGAATCAATGCCAACGGCTTCGGGTTGCAGTGCTTGATCGCCGTTTTCAACTGATCCAGCAAACCAACTTCACCCGTATTGGGCAGGTTCCACACCGACGCCCCTGCAATGATAGAACCATAAGGGTGAATCGGATAGCTGGGGTTGGGCACCATGATCATATCGCCTGGGCTGGTGATGGCCTGCGCCAAATTGGCCAGCCCCTCTTTGGAGCCGATGGTGGCCACCATTTCGGTATCGGGGTTCAGCTCCACACCAAAGCGGCGCTGATAATAACCGCATTGCGCACGACGCAGCCCCGGAATCCCACGCGACACCGAATAACGATTCGCTTTGGGATCCATCGCGGTTTCCTTGAGTTTCTCAATAATATGCGGCGCAGGAGCCGTATCGGGATTACCCATTCCCAGATCGATGATGTCACGACCCGCAGAACGGTGCGCTGCTTTCACTTTGTTCACTTCAGCGAAGACATAGGGAGGCAGGCGTTTAATGCGATAAAATTCGTTTTCCATAATGAGTGCTTATAACAGGTAATAATTAACGGGAAAAGGCCTGAGGCACGCTATGATTTGAATAGCGATTTTCATTGAGATATCCGCCGGCGCTACCCGCTCGTGGTTTTTCAGGAGGAATGAGCCCATCGGGCACATTGTTCAAGCGGCGGCGTGCACTACCCACATCCGGCGCCAAAGGGATATCAATACCCGGACGTTTATCCGCAATATGCAGCGGCTTGCTGTCAGACTCCGCCACACCCTCTGCAGCGGCCACAGGCGGCGCAGTGGGAATAAAGTCTGGCGTTTTCTTCTGCAGTGCGGCTACTTCGGCTGGCGTTTCAGGCCCAGAACCATAGGGGTTGTTTTTGGGCGGCGGCGGAAGCAGACGTGACGTTTTGAAGCCGCTTTGCGTATCATATGGCGGCACATTCGGAATCGCCGATTGCTTCTCCGGCTCATCCCCACCAAACATCTCGCCAATGCCAAGATTCGGCAGCCACCCTCCTTCATCTTTAGCCTCTTTAGCCTGAGCAGCACGCAAGGCACCGCTGCGCGCTTCTGAAGCAGCAAGTTCACGCTCCAACTCTGCAATTTGCGCTTGAAGCGCCGCACCATTCGGGCCACCACGCACAGCGGCCGCGCCCTTTGCCGACCCCACTTGTGGAACCTCTATTGGCATGGTCACTTCCTGAGGTTGCGATCCAATGGGCGGTAACACTGGCGCACGCGGGGCCGCCGCAGCAACCGCATGCCCTGCCGTTGGTACGGTCGGCCTCACAGAAGAATGGTTGCCTTGCGGCGGATAGAGCGGCATGCGCTGAGCGGGAGGTTCCGCTGCAACGCTGGTTTCCGCCGGCATCGGAATTGCCCGCGATGACAAGGTCGGCGGAATTGGTGCCTGAGGTATACCCGCAGGCATAGATGCCATCCGTGGAGGATAGGATGCGGTTACAAAGCTCGCCTGAGGCGGCTGAGGCGTTACCTTCTTCACGACCACCTGAGGCATCGGGTTTGCTTCTTCCACCGGCTCCGGATAGCCCCGAGGCTTCTGAATCACCTGAATCTGTTCCTTGCCTTCGATGGGATAGCCAACCGGATATTTCATCAGCTTCTGGCTGAACTGCTCCGGTGTCATCTCCGGTTCTTCTTCTTCAATCCAGTTCATGATGCGATCTGTAAACCATCCATCATTATTCTTGGTTTCATTTTGATAAGATAGCGGCGTGGGATAGGCACGCGGCATTTGCGCCTGTGCCATTTGCTGCTGTGGCGGCACCTGGTTGTAGCCCATATTTTGCGGCATACCCTGATTCATCGGCAACACCGGAACCATCATATTTTGCTGGGGTTGATTCAGTGGCTGCGTTGGATAAACCGCAGAAGGCTGCTGCAGCGGAACCGTTGCCATCGCCCCCGGATAAGCCATGCCCTGCTGGCCCTGCGGATAGGGCATCATGCCGCCACGCTGCAATGCCTGCTGCTTAGCTGCAGCGACTTGCTGCACATTGGTTTGCATATTCATGGCGGGCGGTCTTAACGACCCTTCGACAGTATTGTAGCGTTTTGGACCGGAATCAAACAGGCGGGAACAGCCCGCTAGAAAACACAGCGCAATGGCAAAACCAACGCACGACCATTTGAGGCCGAACATCAGGCTGTTCTCCAACTCTATGCGAGCCAAATTATTCTCTTTTTCCATAGTCTTACGCTATTTTGGCACTCACCGAGATGGTACCATTGATTTATTGTGCACTTGCCACTCCCACTGGGTCTAAACTACCCAAGACGCCTTTGTCTAGAATGAAAGTAGGTTATGCACAGGCATAAAAACAAAAGGGGAACAAAAACAATTAATTGCGATTCTTGTCCACTTTCGTTATAAGCGGACCCAAGAAAAAGTAAGGGCTTCAGAGGGATTCGCTATGTCTCGAACACAAAAGGTGGTCAAGAAGGTTGCGCGCAAGCGGATAACCGCTGATACACCCAAACCATCGAAGCCACAATCATCGCCTAAACCGAAATCCGCGCCCCACACATCCAACACGACAGGCGCCTCAGCCTATACTTATGATGCGGGGTTATTTGCTGACAACATGGCGCAAGCCGCCAAATTATGGCATCAAATTGCCGCCTATATGGCGCAAGGCATGCTGGATAAGCATCAAATGGATAAATTCTCGGTAGGCCATACCGACCCGATTAAAATGAGCGAGCCCTTCATCCAACTCGCCGGACAGATCGCCAGCAACCCCTATCAGCTCTATCATGCCCAAATGGGGCTGCTGAAAGACCATCTCGGCCTGTGGCATGATACGACCGAGCGGCTGCTGGGAAAAGCGGCTCCCAAGCCATCCGCTGATGAAAAAGTAGATCGCCGGTTCAAAGACGAAGCGTGGAATGACAGCACCTATTTTGATTACCTCAAACGCAGTTATTTAATTAACAGCCAATGGATTCGCCGCTCCGTCGAGAATGTGGACGGGCTGGACCGCCACACCGCTGATAAAGTCAACTTTTTCACGCGTCAGTTTCTCGATGCCATGTCGCCGTCTAATTTTCTGTTTACCAATCCGGAAGCCATCCGCCTGACCATGGAAAGTAACGGCGAGAACATCGTCAAGGGGCTGGAGAATATGCTCGAAGATATCCAGCGCGGGCATGGCAAATTGCGTATCAGCATGAGCGACCACAACGCGTTCGAACTGGGCGAAAATATTGCCGCCACGCCGGGCAGCGTGGTCTATGAAAATGACCTGATGCAGTTGATTCAATACGAACCCACCACCGACAAGGTGCATGAGGTGCCGTTGCTGATTACTCCCGCCTGGATCAATAAATACTATGTGCTGGATATGCGCCCTGAGAATTCCTTCGTAAAATGGGCCGTCAGTCAGGGCTATACCGTGTTTATTATCTCGTGGGTCAACCCGGATGAATCGCTCGCAGAAAAAACCTTTGAAGATTACCTCAAAGAGGGCCCTCTGGCGGCGATGGAAGCCATCAAAAGCATCACACGCTGCAACAAAGTCAACATGATCGGGTACTGTTTGGGTGGAACACTCACAGCCATTGCCGCCGCTTATCTGCGTGCGCAAGGGCAACAGGACCGCATCGGCTCAACCACATATCTTACGACGATGATTGATTTCTCGGATGCCGGCGAACTCTCCATTTTCATCGACGATACCCAGCTGGATAGCCTGGAAGGCCGCATGAGCGGGCGCGGTTATCTGGAAGCGGATGACATGGCCACCACCTTCAATATGCTGCGCGCCAACGATCTCATCTGGTCGTTCTACATCAATAATTATCTGCTGGGAAAAGACCCCTTCCCGTTCGACCTGCTGTATTGGAATTCGGACTCCACGCGCATGCCTGCCAAAATGCACAGCTATTACCTGCGCAATATGTATCAAAAGAATCTGCTGGTAAAACCGTTCGGCATTGAGCTGCTGGATACACCGATCAATGTCTCAAAAATCCAGACCCCAAGCTATATTCTCTCCACTAAAGAGGATCACATTGCGCCATGGATGTCGACCTATGCGGCCACGCAGATTTATGATGGCCCGATCACATTTGTCCTTGCTCAGTCCGGACATATTGCAGGTGTCATCAACCCGCCAACCAAAAAGAAATACGGCTACTGGACCAATCACGCCTTACCCATCAAAGCATCCCAGTGGTTAGATCGCGCAACCTTTGTCGATGATTCGTGGTGGACACACTGGAATCTGTGGCAACAACAGCATTGCAGAAAGAAAGTGCCTGCCCGCACGGTTGGTAATAAACAATACCCGATTATAGAAGCCGCTCCCGGTGCTTATGCACGCATCCGTGCCTAACAACGCTTAGCGCGTGGTATCCTTATCGCGCAGCGCTGCCAGCTCGCGCTGTTTCTCCAAGCGCTCCACATGCGACAAAGCCGTATCACGGCGAGCACCACCCACCCGATCCACAAATGAAGCCGTGCGGTTGTCATTCGCCGGCCCGTCCACTTCAACGACCGCCGCATTGACACGCTGCATCGCAGGCGGAAGCTCCGGCGTCAGGCTCAAATTCATGCCTAGTTCCTGCAGCGCTCTTATTTCTAACGGGATGTGCTTTCTGGGCGATTCATAACGCGGCACACCGGATTTCTGACCCACCGCCACAAAAGCCAGTTCGTTTGCATCAATCTGATGATTATTGAGGTCTTTGGTAACCTCCAGAATCGGATAATGTTTACCATATTTAATCAGCGCCTGCGCCTGATTTATGGCTGAAAGCTGTTCATATGGCGCGCCGAATTCTCTGGCGATGGCCCCGGAAAGTGCGGTATCCGCCGCCACAAACACGCCAAATACGCGCTCATAAGTAATCTCCATACCCTTAGATAAATCATGGCGAATCTCACGAATATAAGAAGAGGCGCTGCGTTGATCTAGCCCCGCCGCCTTCTCGCCAAAATAGTCGTAAATATAATTGAACATGCTCATACCAATGCCCGATGCCAGCATCGCACCAATTGGCCGCCAGAAGATGCCTGAATCTTTGCCGAGCACTTTGAAACTGACGGCCTGAAGCAGTTCGCCGTAAGCCTTGGAAATCGCTTGAATCGTCTCCGATGGCAGCATCAAAAATACCGCAAAAACCGATAAGGCCGAGGCAATGGTGGATACCAGTCTTACAATCTGCCGCGTGCCGTTACGGTTCACTGCTTCCTTCAAAATGCTATTGCCCTGCAATCCCATTTCCGGATCGCCATCGGCAATCGTGTGTAAATCCCTGACAGTCACCTCCGCCGGATTCAGATTCAGCTTCGCCGCTATCTCATGGCGATAATCCTGCAGCAGCTTTTCTTCATGCTGCTTCTGGTCACGCCAGATGATGAATCCCTGCAGCAGGCCTGTCGCCGCTACCGCCACCAATCCAAGAAGTGGCAGACTCGTAAACGCCATGCTGGCCATCACCAACCCGAGCAAAATGCGCCCACCCGTATAGATCAGGCGGTTATTGCCCCAATTGGCATAGTCCCAGCGGTCCCAATTATCTAAGCCAAACGCCATGCGCTCGCCATATCCCAATAGTTTGCGCCAGACTATTCTGGCACACTCCTATTTTAAGGCATAAAAAAGCAAGTAATATGAATAATTTATGACGTTTTTGTCGGCGAGCTATAGGTAAGATTTTGATAATGCAATATAATGCTTAGCCGATACCGGAATATAATCCCGCTCATCCTGCTTCATCTGCCGCATGCATTTCGCCGGATTCCCAGCCCATAATTCTCCTGTTGGCACCCGCTTTCTCGGCGCAACCAATGCACCCGCTGCTACCATCGCATACGATTCCACCACCGCATGATCCATCACCGTAGCATGCATACCAACAAAACACTCATCTTCCAGCGTGCATGCATGCAGCAACGCGCTGTGCCCCACCGTAATACCAGACCCAATGAAGGTAGGGCCCGTTTTGCGGGTCACGTGAATCACCGTACCGTCTTGAATATTGGTACGCTCCCCAATACGGATAGACTGAACATCGCCGCGGATCACGCAGCCAAACCAGATGTTGCTGTCTTTGCCGATCTCCACATCGCCAATAATCACCGCACCGGGCGCAATCCACGCCTGCTCGTGAATACGCGGTAAAATTCCCTGATACGGCAAAATAATCGGCTGCATCGCACCACCTCACTTATGGAAACAGAGCACCAAGCTCAAGGCCCAACGTTTCTTCAAACCCGAACATCAGGTTCATATTCTGCACCGCCTGACCCGAAGCGCCTTTAACCAGATTATCGATCACCGACACCAGGATCACACGCCCCGCACAACGATCATCCACCACTGCAATCTTGCACTGATTGGTGCCGCGCACCTCATGGGTTGACGGCACAATGCCTGCTTCACACACCTGCACAAAAGGTGAGTGCGCATAGATGCGTTTGAGTTCTTCGCGCAATAATGCTGCGTTGTTTCCTTGAGCCACTTGTGCGTGAATGGTCGCAGACATGCCCCGATTCATCGGCACTAAATGGGCGGTAAAGCTGATGTGAACACGCTTTGCTGCAGCCAATCCAACTTCCTGCTCCATCTCAGACACATGGCGGTGACCACCCACACCATACGCCTTTGCCCCCTCATTCACTTCGCAAAACAACATACCTTGCGTTGCTTTGCGTCCGGCTCCCGTGACCCCAGACATGGCATCCACAATCAGCCCGTCCGCCTCTATCAGTCCGGCGCGCACTAACGGCAGTACCGCCAATAACGTACAGGTCGGATAGCAGCCGGGATTCGCCACCAGTCGCGCAGAGACAATCTGTTCACGGCACCACTCGCTCAACCCATACACGGCTTCCCGCTGCAGCTTGGGTGCGCGATGCGGATGGCCATACCAATCCAGATAATCTTTTTCATCATGCAGACGAAAATCCGCCGATAAATCGACAATGCGCACATGAGACGGCAACGCAGCAATAATCTCCTGCGTCGTGCCGTGAGGCAGACAACAAAACACCACATCCACGCCCGCATAATCCACCTGATCATTCGCCACCAGCTGATCGCGATACAGTGATAAATGCGGATATACCTCCGAAAGCGGTTTCCCTGCCTGCGACTCACCAGTGAGCGCTCGCAGCTCCACGCGCGGATGCGGTTTCAACAGGCGCAGCAACTCCGCTCCCGTGTAACCACTGGCCCCCAGAATAACCGCCTGAAGTCGATTTGTCATAACCTGCACTTTCTGCCGATTGATTTTACAGCGTTTACGGGCTACTGCTAGAGCATAATCCTCGTTAAATTGCAATGGTTGTATGAATACTGGCTCCGCCCAACATGTTGATTCTCAGGCAGATGCAGCCACCGTCCGCTTACTGGCAACGGGCCTGCAGCTCTATCGTGCGCACCAGTTTGAAGCGGCCATTCATGCCTTTACCAACATCTTGCAGCTGCATCCAGAGCTACTTCAGGCCAATTTGATGATGGGGATGATCCTGTTTCAACTACGACAATATGATCAGGCGCGCCCCTACCTCAACAAGGTGTTGGAGCAGGACCCCAACCATATTTCTGCGCTGGACACGCTTTCCAATATTGAGTTTTATTCCGCCCGCTATGATGCGGCCAGTCCGCTATTTGAGAAAATCATTTCGCTCAACACCGAACATTCCGACGCCTATCACCGCTTGAGCATTATTCACTTCAAAGCATCGCGCTATGATGAAGCGCTGCGGTGCATTAACCGTGCGCTTGAGCTCAAGCCAAAAAGCCATGTCTATTGGACCAATGCGCTCGATATGTACAAGGCTGAGCCTAAGCTTCGCGTTGATGAAGGCATTGCACAAAAGCTGGTTTCTATCCTGAAAGAGGGAGATTTCTTTGCACCCAGTATTATCCGGCTGACCAACCGATTCGCCGGAGACATTCCTCCCTTTAACGAGTTGCCCCTGATTTACCTGCTGAACACCCCACTTGCAAAAGTAAAACCTGACTGGTTTAGCGCAGATATGATTGGATATCTGGATAGCGAGCTTTTCATGCAAATGTTGCGCTCCATGTTTATCAGCACCCCGCTCATGGAATATGTGTTTATTGGGTGCCGCCGGTTTTTCCTTCTCAATCATGCATCGCTAAAGGAGTTTGCTGATCAACACCCCTTCCTGCTCACGCTGCTCAGCGCCATGGGTATGCAGGGAATGCTGGCTGATTTTGGCCATCTCACCACGCCAGAAGAACTCGAACAGTTGCGCGCACTGTGGCAGGCACTGGAAACCAAAACACCCACAGCAACTGACGATCTGATGGTGGCACTGCTATCAAGCTACAGGCCGCTCTATAAGCTCAAAAATGTTGCCCAGCTCAAAGAACCCTTCCACGCACACGAAAACCCCGCATTCCGCGATTTAATTCAAACGCAGGTAACCGAACCGCTGGAAGAATTTGCCATCATGCCAACCATACCAGCACTATCGCCCATCAAAGACGAGGTATCGCAAAAAGTGGAAGCGCAATATATGGAGCATCCCTACCCGCGCTGGAATTTCACGCAAGTGGCCAAGCCGGTGGATATCAACCAGTATGTCTATATGGTCATGGGTTATCTGCGCGATGAATTGCCGCTGCTTCCCAGTGACCGAAAGCTCGATGTGCTGGTGGCTGGTTGCGGTACCGGCAAGCACCCGCTCACCTGTTCTTTTGGCTATAGCAATGTCGATATTCTGGCGATCGACCTCAGCCGCGCCAGCATGGCCTATGCCATCCGTAAAACCCGCGAAGCGGCGGTCACCAATATACGTTACATGCACGCCGATATCCTCGATCTGGACCTGATAGAGCAACAATTCGATATCGTGGAATCTGGCGGAGTGCTTCATCATATGCGTGATCCGCTGCTGGGCTGGAAACGCATCACCGACAGATTGAAACCAGGCGGGCTGATGAAAATCGGCCTCTATAGCACTATTGCTCGCAAAGCCGTGCATGAGGCGCGTGCAGAAATTCAGAATCTGAATTATTCGACCGATGAAGATTCGATGCGCGCGTTTCGTCGCTACATCATGGAGCTGCCCAAAAACCACTCCATGAAAAAAGTTATGCAGCTGCGCGACTTTTACAATCTGGCAGAATGTCGTGACCTGCTATTCCATATTCAGGAACACACCTTTACCATTCCTCAGATTAAGGATGCCATCAACACGCTGGGCCTTCGGTTCTTAGGCTTCGAATTTATCGATTACAGTATTCTGGCCAGCTTCAATAAGCGCTTCAGCGATGACCCCAAAGCCATCCGCTCGCTGGATGCGTGGCACGAATATGAGCTGGAGAACCCAGACACGTTCCGGTCAATGTACCAGTTCTGGCTGCGCAAAGACGCATAAAAAGCACCCCAAAAAAGCAAAAGGGCGCTGCCAACATTGGCGCGCCCATATGCCACACTCAAAACCGCGATTAGCGTTTGGAGAACTGGAAGCTACGGCGTGCTTTGGCTTTACCGTACTTCTTACGCTCAACCACACGGCTATCACGCGTCAGGAATCCGCCTTGACGCAGCGCCTTGTGGAAGGTTACCGGATCAAAATTATCCAGCGCGCGGGAAATGCCATGGCGAACCGCACCGGCCTGACCAGACAACCCGCCGCCTACAACCGTGCAGGTCACATCGAATTTATCGGAAGCGTTTACGGCACCGAAGGGCTGGTTCAGAATCATGCGCAGCGTCGGACGCGCAAAATAGGTTTCGATATCGCGGCCATTCACTTTGATTTTGCCAGAACCCGGCTTAATCCAAACGCGAGCGACCGAGTCTTTACGACGACCCGTGCCATAGGCACGACCAAGCTTATCCAGTTTAGGTTGCTTTGCCGCAGTTTGGCTTGATGCAAGAGCGCTATTCATCCATTACCTCTTGTTTTTTTCGTTCATGGCACCAAAGTCGAGTACTTGTGGTGACTGTGCTTCGTGCGGGTGAGATGCACCAGCATAAACACGGAGTTTTTTCAGTTGTTGGTTACCGAGCGGACCTTTTGGAATCATACGCTCAATTGCTTTTTCAATCACACGCTCAGGATGCGCGCCACGCAGCGTTGCCCCTGCTTTGCGTTCCTTAATCCCGCCAGGGAAGCCGGTGTGCCAGAAGAAGGTTTTATCTGCACGTTTTTTGCCGGTCAGTTTCACTTTTTCTGCATTGATAATGATGACGTGATCACCGCAATCCATATGCGGGGTATACGTCGCTTTATGTTTACCGCGCAGCATCTTAGCAACGTGGGAAGCCATGCGCCCCAGAACCACGTCCTGCGCATCAATGACCCACCATTTATTCTCAATATCCTGCGGTTTTGCCGAATAGGTTTTCATCTTCAGTACCCTAAAGTTTTAAGGACTGGGAACTTAGTGAATCCACCGCGCGCTGTCAACGATTAATTCACAGAATTTTTGGCAGATTTTTGAGGTGTTTATTCGCCAGACCGGAACAATTTGTACCACGCACCGCCCAAAACCGCGTGAACCCCACCATTAGCTGCGCCTATCGGCATCATACATTGGCGGAAACGCACAATGTCCCCTTTCAGCGATAAGCACTCGCCTTCATCCAGCAACGGGTCGAGCGTTTCCACCACCTGTTTGAAGGACGCCGCCAGCTGGTTGGCTTTGGGAGAGACCATCACGGTATTTGTGGGATCCAGTACCCCTTCACGGTAAGGTTTCACAATCTCCGGACCGAGGTAAGTGTAGTTATAATCATCCGTGGAAAATAAATCGCGCAGCTGCAGCACAAAACAATGCTCCCAAATGGATGCCAGATGCTCCGGCTCAATCTCATCTTCATTCGGAAACGGTCGGTTGCCGCGCAACTGATTCCAATATTGCAATAAAATCAGGCTGATACGCCGTTCTCTACCTTTATCGTCATATGCCATGAATCTGCTCTCCGTTGCCTGAAAATATGACGTTTATCCGTGCGAAAGCCAAGAAATTTTGGCTGAAAATGCTTTTTTAATCTTCATAAATCGGCAAATAGGCATGGAATGTGCTGCCCTCGCCTACCACGCTATCAACCGTTATGGCGCCGCGGTGGCGATTAATAATCCCCTTAACAATCGCCAGGCCCAGGCCTGTGCCGCCAATCTGGCGCGTGCGGGCACTATCCACACGATAAAACCGCTCCATCAACCGTGGCAGATGTTGTTTGGGAATCCCCTCGCCTTGATCCTGAACCGACAAATGGATAACGCGACTTTGGTTGCGCATCTTCGCATCGGACGGTAACTCCGAGGTAACGCGGGCACGCACCGTAACATCGCTGCGGGCATTGCCGTATTTGATGGCGTTACCGACAAGATTATGTACCACCTGCGCCAACTCATTGGCGTCACCCTTCACCAAGGGTAGGTTATCATGCAGGTCCAGGACTATCTGCATCTGTTTTTGCTGCGCCGGAAGCTTAAAATGATCCACCTGTTTGCGCACCACCTTGCACAAATCCACCGGATCAATCGGCACCGAATTGGCGTTCATTTCAATTTTGGATAGCGACAGCAGATCATTGATCAGCTGCTGCATACGATCCGCCTGATCGAGCATGATCTGTAGAAATTCTTCACGGGCTTTTTCATCGTCACGCGCTGGCCCAAGCAGGGTTTCGATGAAGCCTTTAATACTGGCCAGTGGGGTGCGAATCTCATGGCTGGCATTGGCCACGAAATCAGCGCGCATCTGTTCCACGCTTTTGAGCTCGGTAATATCATTCATGGTAATAATAGTGGAAATCCCTCCGCCGGATGGCACGGGAAACCGCTCAATGATCGCTAGAAAATCTCGAATCACCGGCTCTTCAATGCGAAACTCCACCTCACGCCCCTTCAGATCAGCAATCACCGCATTCACTGAATCCATCAGATTGGGGCTGGCAATCACATCCTGCAGCGGCTTTTGCGCCAGATTCTGGCCAAAAATAGCCCGCGCCGCACGGTTAGTGCGCACCACTTGTTTGTTATCATTAATCATGATCAGAATATCGGGCAGCGTATCGACCAGAATCTCACGCTCGGTAATCACACTTTCCATCTGCTGCTTTTTGATTTCCCAGCTGCGCTGTAAATTCTCCAGCGCTTTCGACAGATCAAACGGTAGGCTGACATATTTGAGTTTTGGCGCCTGCACCCGCTTGTCGCGCGCCAGAAAATCCACATAGTCCGTGATCGCAGATAAATTCGCCAGAAACGGATACACGAAAATGGTAGTCATTATTAATGTCACCACATAGGCATACAGCATGTTGGGAAGCGATAAAATGCCAAGCACTACAAGGACGGACAATACAATCAGCGGCGGCACCGATACCACCATAACCGATTTGAGCAATACGCCAAACGCCACGGATAATCGGGCTGAATCGTCGGTTTTAGATGGTTTCATGCTTCCTATGTCCCAGAACGTCTCTCATCGGTGTAATATAATCCGCGTAACGTTTCCAGCTTTGCATTGCATCTTTATACAGGGGCTGACGTACCTGCATGGCGCTGGCCGTGCGAACGGTTCGGTCTGAACGATGAAATTCAAGGCAGTTTTCCTGCCATTCCAGCCCACAAAAATCTAACAACGTGCGGATTTGCTCTTCAGGGTTTTGTACCAGCGCTTCATAGCTCACATCATAAACAAAGCCGGGCATCACTCGTTTCCAATGTTGCATCAGCTCATCCTGCAACAGAAAATGCTCTGCCACTTCTGTTTGGTTGTAGGCATAGGGATGGTGGCCAAAAAATAGATGCTTATAGATAGACAGGCACGTATCCAGCGGATCGCGCTGACAGTAAATCACCTTTGCCTGCGGCAACATCAAACGAATCATGCCCACATGGTGCGCATTGCGCGGCATTTTGTCCGTTACATAAGGACGCTCACCAAACCGCTGCATCTGTTCAATGTAACGCGCACCCATAGCCGCAAACTGCTCCGGCTTCATCTGATCCAGCAGCGTCAGGTAATCCGCACGCTTCTCCCACGGATTGCCAGTCACAATCAGATGCAAATCATCCAGCTCGCCTGCGCCGATGACCTCACTATGGCTGGATAGAATCTGCTCAATCAAGGTAGAGCCAGACCTTGGCATCCCCAGAATAAAGATAGGCGTTTTGGACAGCGCTTGTTCGGACTGCTGTTGGTTACGTGCTATAAATTCTGGCGTAAAGATTGCCTTCAGACGATCGAAATACTGCTCCACCCGCTTCGTACTATAGTCAATCGTTGAGCGAATGTGTGCATTGGCCTGTTCATAATGCGTGAATGCTTTCGCATCATCCTTCAGCGTTTCATAAATTTTGGCGAGGGCAAAATGAATATAACCACCTTCCTGTGGGGGCTTATTCGGCTGAGCGGCCAGCGCTTCCATCTCGCCAATCGCCACCTGATCCTGTGCATCGTATTTTTTTACCAATCCCAGATTATAACGCAGCTCACAATCATGGGGCGCCAGCGCAACCGCTTTGGTCAGATGCTCGCGCGCACCCGCCACATCGCCCACATCCCGCAACGTCAACCCAAGGCTACGATGGAGCTGCGCGTCATCGGGATATTGTATGATCATCCGTTGTAGCTGATCGATACAGGCATCATGCTGCTGTATTTCGCGGTAGGTCAGTGCCAGATTGCGGCCTGCATCCCAGTGGTTAGGATCCAGACGCAGCGCTTGCAGATAATCGGCTATTGCCGCGTCATACTGACGGATTTCCGCCTGCACATTCGCGCGGTTATAATAAGCTTCCGCATGGGAAGGATTAAGCGCAATCGCCCGGGTATTGGCAGCTATCGATTCGTGTCGCTCGCCGGAGAGGTAATGCGCGCGGGCCAGATTATACCACACGTTCGGCTGGTTTGGGTTAACCGAAAGCGACTTGTGCATCAATTGCTTAGCTTGCTCATGGTGGCCCGTTTGGGTCGCAATCGTGCCCAGAAGCTGTAAGGCGTCGGCCTGATTGGGTTGAACCGACAATATCTGACGATAGACCTGTTCCGCCTGCTTTAATTCTCCGCGTGCCTGATGCGCTATACCCAACTGCAGAAACTGGCCTATATTCAAGGTAACGTTCTGATTACCATTCTGTTTATCTTGAATTTTGGATTGTCTTCTGCGTTCAGCCCGGTTCATGCGACCCCTCTTTCAAGCTGCTGTAATCGAAAGTCTGTCCCATGACAATGAATTTTGCAGGATTTCCCATTGACAGGCATCATTTGTCCTCTATATTACCCGCCTCTTTGCGTATAGAGAATAAGAAAGGAAAAGCGATGTTCGCGGTAGTAAAATCAGGCGGTAAGCAGTATAGAGTCGCTCCGGGCGAACGCTTCACCGTAGAGAAGCTGGCAGTTGAAGCAGGTCAAACCGTTAAGCTGGATGAAGTGCTGGCCATTGGTGGCGAAAAGCCCGTAATCGGCGCACCGCTGGTTGCCGGCGCAGTGGTCACGGCAGAAGTGGTGGCACAAATTAAAGACGATACGGTGATCGTGTTCAAAAAGAAACGTCGCCAGCATTATCGTCGTAAAAATGGCCATCGTCAGCGCCATACCATTCTGGAAGTGAAGGAAATTTCTGTTGGCGGCACCAAGCTGGAAGGTAAAGCTCCGGCCGAAAAAACTGCTAAAAAAGAAACCGCAGCGAAAAAGGCGCCTGCCAAAAAAGCTGCAGAGAAAACCGCTGCTCCCAAAGCGAAAAAAGCAGCAGCGAAATCTGATAAGGAGTAATCGCCATGGCACATAAGAAAGCGGGTGGTAGTTCACGTAACGGTCGCGACTCAGCGGGCCGTCGTCTGGGCGTTAAACGCTACGGTGGTGAGCTGGTGGTTCCGGGTAACATTCTGGTGCGCCAACGCGGCACCAAAGTAAATCCGGGTGAAAATGTTGGCATGGGTAAAGACCATACCCTGTTTGCGCTGGCAGAAGGCCGGGTGCGTTTCTACAAAAAGTCCGACGACAAGAACTTCGTGACGGTAGAAGCGGCTCAAGCATAGCTCTCATTCGCGCAAAAGAATGCAAAGGGAAATGGTCATCCATTTCCCTTTTTTATTTGGAATAGATTCATGCAATTTCTGGACGAAGCAAAAATATTCATCAAAAGCGGCAATGGCGGCGATGGCTGCGTGGCGTTCCGTCGCGAGCGCAACATTCCCTTTGGCGGCCCGAATGGCGGCGACGGCGGGCATGGTGGCAGCGTTTACGCCGAATGCGTGAGCGGCCTGAACACCTTGATTGATTTTCGCTACAAACAACATTTCAAAGTACGCAAGGGCGGCAATGGCGAGGGGTCCATGCGCTCCGGTGCCAGTTCGGAAGATATTGTTATCCCTCTTCCCATGGGCACACAGATTTTGTCTGAAGATAAGGAAACCCTGATCGCCGACCTGACCACGGTGGGGGAGCGCGTATGTCTGGCAAAGGGCGGCAAAGGTGGCTTCGGCAATACCCACTTCAAAAGCTCCCTCAATCAGGCGCCACGCAAATTTACCAAAGGCGAAGAAGGGCAGGAAATGTGGATCTGGCTGCGACTGAAGCTCTTGTCCGATGCCGGGCTGCTTGGGCTTCCCAATGCTGGAAAATCGACATTTCTGGCAGCGGTCACCCGCGCCAAACCCAAAATCGCTGATTACCCTTTTACCACCCTCTCGCCGCAGCTGGGCGTGGTCTATATTGATACGCGTGAATTTGTGTTGGCCGATATTCCGGGTCTCATTGAGGGCGCGCATCAGGGCGTGGGGCTTGGGCTCAAGTTTTTAGGACATGTGGAGCGCTGCGGTGTTCTGCTACACCTGATCGATGGCACGCAGGACGATGTGGCGGCATCATACCGGATTGTGCGCGGCGAGCTGGAAGCTTACGATGATGAGTTGGCGGCAAAGCCGGAAGTGGTGGCACTCAATAAATGTGACGCCCTGCAGGAAGATGAGATCGAACATAAGCGCGCGCAGCTGGAGAAAGCCTGCGGCAAACCCGTGCGGCTGCTATCTGGCGTAACCCATCAGGGGACCGAAGAAATTTTGCGTGAATTATTACAGACAATCGACCATTATCGTGGCGTGACGGACAAAGAGGATGATTATGAAAGCGCCGCGTCTGAGTGAGGCGAAACGCATTGTGATTAAAGTAGGGTCGCTACTGGTAGCCGATGCCACAACCGGTGCCGTCAAATCGCAATGGCTGGAATCGCTGGCAGAAGATATAGCAACGCTGCGCAAACAACATACCGATGTGATTCTGGTATCCTCCGGCGCCGTGATTCTAGGCCGTTTTGCTCTGGGGCTAACGCATGCCGACCTTAAGCTCGAAGAAAAACAGGCCGCCGCCGCTTCCGGACAGATTAAGCTGTGTCTGGCATGGCAGGCAGCGCTTGGAAAATTCGGATTTTCCGGTGCACAGATGTTGCTGACCACCGAAGACACCCAAAACCGCCGTCGTTACCTGAATGCCCGCAACACCCTCAACACGCTGCTGCAGCTGGGCGTCATTCCCATCATCAATGAAAATGATTCCATCACCACCGCCGAAATTCGTTACGGTGATAACGACCGCCTTTCGGCCCACGTCGCCGCTATGGCCAGCGCCGATACGCTGGTACTGCTGTCTGACATTGACGGGCTATACACCGCCGATCCGCGCCGCGATCCCGCTGCCACGCTCATTCCTGTCATCGAAACCATTACACCAGACATTGAAGCCATGGCAGGCGATGCTGCCGGACACCTCTCCAATGGCGGCATGCGCACCAAAGTCATGGCGGCCAGCATGGCCACGTCTGCGGGGTGCCACATGGTGATTACCCGTGGCACGGAACTGCATCCGCTGCAACGGCTGAGTGATGGTGGACGCTGCAGCTGGTTCTTGGCATCCGATACCCCGCTTAATGCCCGCAAACAATGGATTGCAAGCTCCGTCAATGCGGCAGGCGAAATTATGATCGACGACGGTGCAGTTCGGGCGCTGCGTAATGGCAAAAGCCTGCTTGCCGCCGGTGTGACCGACGTTGGCGGGCGCTTTAACCGCGGCGATACGGTTCGCATCAAAAGCGTCCACGGCACACTGGTCGCGCATGGTCTTGTTGCCTATCCATTTGAAGAAGCTATTAAACTCAAGGGAAAACGTTCAGAGGAAATTGAAGGAATTCTGGGCTATAATGCCGGAGATGAACTGGTCCACCGCGACGATCTGGTAATGGAATCATGGCAAAACTGAAATATGATTATGCCGGCATGTTGGTGCGCGCCGCGGCAGTGTGTATCGATGCTGTTATTCTGCTGCCTCTGACTTTACTGATTACCAAGCTGGTCAGTGAAAATATGACGTTTGAAGCCATCGCCAATCTCATCGCCAGCGCTACCTACTATGTGGCATTTGTCAGCGGCCCGTGGCAAGCCACCCCCGGCAAGCGCCTCATGAGCATCTATGTTATCAATGAAGACGGGTCTGCCTTAACCCAGCAACAGGCCTTGCAGCGCTATCTCGCTTACATCATGCCCAGCCTGCCCGTTTATACCAGTCTCGATGCCAGCATCACGCCGATGATTATGGCATGGATCTCCGTGGCATGGTTTATGCCCGTCGTCCTCACAGAGCAACGAACCGCCGCCCATGATCTGCTGTGCCGTACACGGGTAGTGCATGGGAAAGCAGGGGAGAATCTGCGATGAAACCGGAAAAACAGATACCCGAAGACATTCACCACATCATGCATCAGCTGGGCGAGAATGCCCGCCATGCCTATCGTGCATTGGCGCTGGCCTCGTCGCAGCAGAAAAATGAGGCGCTCACGGCAGCAGCCTTGCACTTGCGCCACCATCAGGATGCTATTCTGGCAGCCAATGCCAAAGATCTGGCCTATGGCAGAGAAAAACAGCTCAGTGCTGCCATGCTCGACCGGCTGGAACTCTCGACTGCACGCATTGAATCCATCGCTCGCGGATTGGAGGATATTGCCGCGCTGCCCGATCCGGTTGGCCGCGAACTTTCTGCATTCGAAGGCAAAAATAATGGGCTTCATATCCGCCGGGTCAGCGTGCCGCTGGGAGTCATCGGAATCATTTATGAATCTCGCCCGAATGTCACTGCCGACGCCGCTGGCCTGTGTATCAAATCCGGCAACGCCGCCATATTGCGCAGCGGATCGGAATGCCTGCATGCGGCAACCGCTATCACCGCATCCTTGCATCACGGACTTAAACAGGCGGGCCTTCCCGAACTCGCCGTACAGCTGGTTCCAAGCCGCGACCGCGCAGCCGTGGGCGAAATGCTGACCATGACTCAATATATCGACATCATCGTGCCACGCGGCGGCAAATCGCTTACCCAACGCATTCTGGAAGAAAGCCGTATCCCCACCATCCAGCATCTGGATGGCAACTGTCATACCTATGTTCACAGTAAGGCCGACCCCAAACAAACGGTTGCCGTCATTGCCAATGCCAAAATGCGCCGCACCGGCATTTGCGGAGCCACCGAATCGCTGATCATCGACGAATCCGTCATAGATGCGATGCTCCCCGTCATTGCCGATTGCCTGAGCGAACTGGGATGTGAATTGCGCGGCGATGCCCGCGCACAACAAGCCGATGCACGCCTTAAACCTGCCCATGAAGAGGACTGGGGAACCGAATATCTGGATGCCATTTTATCGGTCAAAACCGTGCAAAATCTGAATGAGGCCATCGCACATATCAACCGCTATGGATCGCACCATACCGACGCCATTTTAACCGAGGATGCCAACGCAGCGGAACAATTCACCCGCGAGGTAGACAGTGCCATTGTGATGGTCAACAGCTCTACCCAGTTTGCCGATGGCGGCGAGTTTGGCATGGGCGCAGAGATCGGCATCTCAACCGGGCGCCTGCACGCCCGAGGCCCGGTGGGGTGCGAACAACTCACCACCTACAAATATGTGGTGTCCAGCAATGGCGCCATCCGGTCATAATCGTCGTGCAGCACCGTAACCGCTCCATTGGATTGCTTGGCGGGTCATTTAACCCCGCTCATGCTGGCCACGTGCATCTGAGCATGGAGGCCATCAAGCGGCTGAATCTCGATGCGGTGTGGTGGCTTGTCTCGCCCTGCAATCCGCTAAAGCAAAAATCCGATCTGGCCGATTACGAAACACGGCTTCAATTCGCACGCGACATCACCAAGCCCTACCCTAAAATCATGGTGTCGGACTTTGAGCGCCAACAGGGATTATATTATAGCATCGACACCGTTGCTGCACTGCAACAGCGCTACCCCTATACGCGGTTTGTATGGCTGATGGGCGCAGATAATCTCGCTATTTTCCACCGCTGGGTGGCTTGGGACAGCCTGTTCAAACGGTTGCCCATAGCGATCTTTGATCGTGCGCCCTTTTCGCATACGGCACTGCGCACACCCGCGGCAAAACGCTTTGCAGCAAACCGCCTGGATGAGCGGGATGCACGCCTTCTCCCCCTGCTTGCTGCACCTGCGTGGAGCTATTGTTATATGCGGCGCTATCCTGTCTCCTCCACCCAGATTAGGAAAACACTTGGAAGCAAGGCCTTTTTAGTCCATAATGAAGAGGTGGAAAGTAAGTAATGGAGGGTTTCATTCTATCCGCACCATCTTCCTTGAATGTGTCTGATCTATGCCAGTTGGTCAGAAGTTCGCTTGATGATGACAAAGCCGATGACATTGTCACCATCGACCTCACCGGTAAGTGCAGTTTCGCAGATGTGATGATTGTCGCTTCCGGTCGTTCCCAACGCCACGTTGGATCTCTTGCCAGTAAACTTGAAGACAAACTCAGAGAGCACGGTGCCAACCTGATTTCGGTGGAAGGCACGGAAAGCTGTGAGTGGGTTCTGATAGATTTAGGCGATGTGATTGTGCATCTGTTTCGACCAGAGACACGTGAGTTTTATAACATCGAGAAAATGTGGTCCATTCCTGCTACCTTGTTGCAGGAAGAGGTCTTCGCGTAAACAGTCATGCGCGTCACGCTGGCGGCCGTGGGGAAAATGAAAGATTCCCCAGAGAAAGTTTTGCTGGAAAAATATATCCGCCAACTCCCCTGGGCTTTCACGCTTAAAGAAATCGATATCAAGAAATCGCTGGAGTCCGATCAGCGCAAAGAAGCTGAAGCACAAAAACTGCTGGAGGCTTGCAGCGATGCTCATAAGCTCATTGCTCTCGATGAGCGCGGCGAGAATCAATCCAGCGAATCGCTGGCCAAACACATCGCCGGTTGGCAACAGCAGGGCTGCTCGCATATCGCCTTCATCATTGGCGGACAGGACGGGCTGAGCCAATCTATCCGCGATAAGAGTCACCTGCTGCTTTCATTTGGCAAGCTGACATGGCCGCATATGCTGGTGCGCCCCATGCTCGCCGAACAGCTTTATCGCATCCATACCATCCTGTCGGGCCACCCCTATCATCGCAGTTGAAATCACTGCTAATTTGGTTGCGTGCCACTCATAAGCGCTTATAGTAACCACCATGAAAAATACTCCAAAACCCGTTGTATTGTGCATTCTGGATGGTTGGGGATACCGCGAGCTTCCCGAAGATAACGCCATTGCGCAAGCCCGCACGCCTCACTGGGATGCACTGTGGGCCAATTATCCGCATGGCGTGCTCAACGCCTCTGAAGGTGAAGTGGGTCTGCCCTGCGGCCAGATGGGTAACTCGGAAGTCGGACACATGAATATCGGCGCCGGACGCGTAGTCCTGCAAGACCTGCCACGCATTGATAGCGCCATTGAGAATGGATCGCTTGCCAACAATATTACGCTGCGTAGTTTTATCAACCGGCTGAAAAGTTCCGGCGGTGCCTGTCATCTGCTGGGATTGCTATCAGACGGCGGCGTGCATTCGCATCAACAGCACATGCTCGCTCTCGCACAGATTGTCAGTGGACACGGTATCGCAGTCTATGTGCATGCGTTCCTCGATGGAAGAGATACACCTCCCCGCAGCGCAGAAGGATATCTTGAACAATTCGAATCCGCCATCAGCGCGGATGCTGGTATCCGCATCGCAACCATCAGTGGACGCTATTATGCCATGGACCGCGATAAGCGTTGGGACCGCGTGGAAAAAGCCTATCACACGCTCGTTGATGCCGCAGGCGACCGTGCTGCAACCGCGCAAGCTGCGCTAGAGCGCGCCTACCACCAACTGAGCACCAACGACGAGTTTGTCATGCCCTGCCCCGTTGGCGATTATCATGGAATGCACGATGGTGACGGCGTGTTGATGGCCAACTTCAGAGCCGACCGCGCGCGCGAGATTCTCACGGCACTTACCGATCCGGCCTTTCATGGCTTTGAGCGTAACCGAGCCGTCTCATTTGCAGCGCTTGCTGGCATGGTCGAATATTCAACCGAGCTGGCCTCTATGATTCCTGCGATTTTTGAACCGGAATCGCTCGACAATATTCTGCCTGAAATCATTGCCAAACACGGGCTGCGCCAGCTGCGTATTGCTGAAACCGAAAAATATGCGCATGTCACTTTCTTTCTAAGCGGCGGCCGCGAAGAGCCTTACATTGGCGAAGACCGTATTCTCGTGCCTTCTCCCAATGTCGCCACCTATGATCTTAAGCCCGAAATGTCTGCTTATGAAGTAACTGAGAAGTTGGTGGAGGCCATTTCCCGCAATCGCTACGATGTCATCATCGTCAATTATGCCAACACCGACATGGTGGGCCATAGCGGCGATCTGTCAGCCGCCATCAAAGCGGTGGAAGCCGTGGATGCCTGCCTTGGTCAGCTGAAAAAGGCAGTGGAAGATAAAGGGGGCGTGTTGATTATTTCCGCCGATCACGGCAATGCCGAAATGATGACAGACCATAGCACCGGACAAGCGCATACCGCCCATACGCTCAATCTGGTGCCCGTACTGATCGTTGGTCACGCTTATCGGGGCAAACAGCACGTGCTCATCCGCGAGGGTCGGCTTGCCGATCTTGCGCCCACGGTTCTTGATGTGCTGCATATTCCCAAACCGCTGGAGATGACCGGCGTTTCACTGTTACCGGACGAATTGAAGCATGAACGGGTTTCCGCATAGCACTTTCTATGCCTTGTTTTTTTGCCTGACTTGCTGGTCAGCTGCCGCTTCCGCTGCTTCTGCAACGCAGGATGGGCTATCCGCCGCCAAGCAAGAGCTGGAGACCTCACGGGCCACGCAAAAGGAAATCGATGAAAAACTGAAAATGCTTCAAAAAGACATGGAGCAGATTCAGGAAGAAGGCGTGAAGCTGGCGACCACCATCCGTGATAAAGAAGAGTTGATCGATCAGAAAAACGAATCGCTGAGTGACCTGCAGAAACAATATGAAACAAAAGCACAGGATTTGCGTTTGCGCCGCAAAGATGGCGGCAACCTGCTGCAGGCCATGATCCGCATGCAGCGCATGCCCAAAGAGTTTGTGGTGGCCACCCCCGCTAAAGTAGATGATTTGCTGCGCACCGCCAGCGCACTCAATGTCAGCTATACGGCCGCAGATCGCGCCATGACGATTCTGGGCAAGCAGTTGCAAGAATTGTCGGAGTTACAGAAAAGCATTTCCCTCACCCAGCAAAATCTGAAAAATGAGCGGCTGGAACTCAAAAAAAACCAGAAGGAATTGGAACTCAAAATCGCAGAACGGCAAAAACTGCGCACCAAACTCACCAGCGAACAAGAAGCCATCAATGCACGCATTGCCCTGCTATCGAAACAATCTTCTTCGCTGCATGATTTGGTCGGAAAGCTGCGCGATGACGAACAGTTATCGTCTCACATGACCCCCAAACGTGGAAAAACCCCTTCCGGCACACCAGATCAACGCAGCTTCTCGGACATGAAAGGGGCACTGCCCTACCCCACAACAGGTCGAGTTATGCACCGATTCGGTGACCGCAAGGGAGTTAACGACCGTTATAATGGCACGGTATTGTTAACGAATGCGGGCGCACAAGTAACCGCCCCTTATCGCGGCAGCATTGTCTTTACCGGCGAGTTCATGGACTACGGTAATATGGTTATTATACAACACAATAGCACCTATCATAGCCTGCTTTCAGGATTGGCCCGAATCGATGTGGAACCAGGTCAGCAGGTGATTACCGGCGAGCCCATCGGTGTCATGGGCAACACAACGAGTTCTCAACAGCTTTATCTGGAAATACGAAAAAACAGCAAGGCTATTGACCCGGCGGCATGGATGGGTAATCTCAAGCGGAGTTTGGCCGCCAATTAGTCGGCGTATAATACAAGGATCCTACCATGCGTCACCATTTACGTCTGTTTCTAAGCTTGTTCATTCTAGCTGCAGCGCTTCCGCTCCATCTCGTCCATGCTGAAGAGGCAGGCAAAGAAAAGGAGAAAGATAAGAATTCCGAAAGCATCAGCACCTATGAGCTGCTGAATTTGTTTGGTGATGTGTTCGAGCGCGTGCGCAAAGATTACGTCGAACCAGTAGATGACGAGAAACTGGTGGAAGCCGCTATTAATGGTATGCTGACCTCGCTTGACCCGCATTCCAGCTATCTCAATAAAAAGAGCTTCAAGGAAATGCAGGTACAAACCAAGGGTGAGTTTGGCGGTCTGGGTATCGAAGTTACCATGGAAAACGGGTTGGTGAAGGTGGTGTCGCCCATTGACGATACGCCCGCCTTCCGCGCCGGCGTAAAATCGGGCGACTATATCAGCCAGATCGATGATGAGCCAGTCATGGGCATGACCCTGTCGGATGCGGTTGATCGCATGCGCGGCAAGGTTGGTACTGAAATCAAATTGTCTATCTTGCGTGAGGGTAATAACGAGCCCATCGACATGAAAATCATGCGGGACCTGATCAAGATTAAGTCGGTGCGCGCCCATGCTGAAAACGACGTAGGGTATGTCCGCGTGGTCTCCTTCGCCGAGAGCACCTATGACTCCATGCGCAACGAAATTGAGCGACTGAAAAAAGAAATTGGCTCCGACATGAAGGGTATTGTGTTGGATCTGCGTAACAATCCGGGCGGCCTACTCGATCAGGCAATTGCCGTATCCGATGCATTCTTGGAGCGTGGTGAGATTGTATCTACCCGCGATCGCGATCCCGTTAATACCAAGCGCTACAGCGCAAGAAAAGGGGATCTGCTTGATGGCCTGCCCATGGTGGTCCTCATCAATCAAGGCTCTGCATCAGCATCTGAAATCGTGGCTGGTGCGCTGAAAGACCACAAGCGCGCCATCATTCTGGGTACCAAATCTTTTGGTAAAGGCTCTGTTCAGACCGTAATACCGTTGAAAGACCACGGTGCCATGCGCCTGACCACCGCTCGCTATTACACACCGTCCGGCGTGTCAATTCAGGCCACCGGCATCGAGCCAGACATCAAGGTTGAACAGGCAAAAGTGGAGACTACAGACAAGGAAGTCGATCTGACAAAATCAGAAGCTAGCCTGCGTGGTCATCTGAAGAATGATCAGAAGAAAGGTGACGGCGCTGCCAAGGATAAGTCTAAGGATTCCAAGGAAATCCTGAAATCAGCCCTGAAAGGCAATAGCGGCGAGACGCCAACGAAGGAAGATTATCAGCTCATGCGTGCTTTGGATCTGATTCGTGCCGTCGATATCTATAAGCAGGTTCATAACAAAACCGACACGGAAGAACCCAAACAACCTTAGAATGGAATGGTTGTCATGGCGCCCGCCAAAGAAAAGGAAGGCTTTTTCAGCAATCGTAGCCCTGCGTTTTGGGCCGTGTTTTCCGCTGATATTTTTTTCGTCTTCTGGATCGTGCTGAGCGTCATCCTTTTCTACTCTGGTGGTGCAAATGAAACCGAGCAGGCAATACAAAATGGCCAGCGCTACCTGATTGATGTCGCAACCGGACGGCTAACTGGTAAATTGCAGCCAGAAAAACCCAAACCAAAGGAAGAAGAGCCGCCTTCCTCTCTCCCCTCCTCTGAAAATAAGCCCAACGAAGACAGCACTCAGGGATCGATTGACTACGGCGAGTTTGATGTTGCCGAAAGTTCTGGGCCAAAAAAGGAGATGGGCGCGCCTATCATGCAAGCGCCGGCGGATGAGCCTGTCACATTGCTTCCCAGAAGCGTGGATAGCCTGAATGACGCACCCGCTGCTGAGCTAAGCGAAGAGACCACCTGGGGTGTCATTCCAAGAACGGGCCAGATCGGTTCTCCTAAGAATTATTATTCGCGGGCCTTTATTGATTCCAAAACCCCGCATATTGCCATTGTATTAAGCGATGTGGGGACCAGCAGAAGCCTAGTCGACAAAGTTCTAACGCTGCCAAAAGATGTGACCCTCGTGTTTAACCCTTACCCCAAACATACGCCAGACTGGGTACATAACGCACGGATGCTGGGATATGAAGTATGGCTTGGCGTCCCCATGCAGACCAGAGACTATCCGGCCAGCGACCCAGGACCACTAGCTCTTTTGAAAGATTTAACGCCGCAGGATAATCTGGAGCGCTTTCAGCGCTTGATGGCCACATTCCCAGGCTTTGTGGGCGTTATGTTGCCACAAAGCGAGTCTTTCTCTGAAAGCGATCTGCAGATTCGTAAAATCGCCGATGAAGTTTTCATGCGCGGGCTGGGCTTCATTTATCCAGACTCCAAACTGAATGAGGAACTCAAAAAAGAAGCGGTGCGACGCAGCGATAGCCTGCTCACCGCTCACTTGATTATCGATGAAACCCTCACACCAGAATCCATTGATACCCAGTTGAAAAAGCTTGAGCTGGAGGCCATGCGCAGCGGGTCAGCGCTGGGCATCGTTCGCGCCTACCCACTCACTGTCGAGAAAATTGCCAAATGGTCCGCTACCTTGAAAGAGAAAAAAATCATGCTGGCTCCCGCCAGTGCCCTGTTTAAGCGGTAACATGGATATGGCAGCACTCCCCTATCGCCCCGGCGTGGGCATTATGCTGCTAAATGCCGCCAATCAGGTATTTGTAGCCAAACGCATCGATACCGTTTCGGAGGCGTGGCAAATGCCGCAAGGCGGTATTGACGAGACCGAACCTCCGCTTCAGGCCGCGCTGCGTGAACTGGAGGAGGAAACAGGCATTCCGTCAGAACATGTCAGTGTGTTAGCTGAGTCGCGTGATTGGGTTACTTATGATTTACCCGAGCATCTCATCCCGAAACTCTGGAAAGGGCAATTCCGTGGCCAGAAACAGAAATGGTTCGCGCTCAGGCTTCACGCCCCCGACAACGTGATCAACATCCACACCGAACATCCTGAATTTAACGAGTGGAAATGGATCGACATGCCGCGCCTGCCGGACATGATCGTGCCGTTCAAGCGGGAGCTTTATCAGCAGCTAGTCGAAGAATTTAAGCATTTGGTGATGCGCTAGGCGAAATCATGGTGCTGGCACCATGTTCCGTGAAAATTTCCACCAGCAGCACGTGCGGAATGCGTCCATCCAAAATATGTGCAGCTTCCACACCGTTTTCCAGCGCTTGCAAGCAGGTTTCCACCTTGGGGATCATGCCACCCGTAATGGTGCCATCTTTGATCAGCGCCAATACTTCGTCTTTGGTGATAGAGCTGATCAGTTCTTTTTCTTTGTTCAAAATGCCCGCCACATCAGTCAGCATCAGCAATTTGGAAGCAGCCAGTGCCGACGCAATCGCACCTGCGGCCGTATCCGCGTTGATATTGTAAGTTTCACCTTGTTCGCCCACACCAATCGGCGCGATAACCGGAATCACTTCGGAATGCAGAAAATCATCGAAAATCTGCGGATTGACTTCCGTAGGCTCTCCCACATAACCCAAATCCAAAATCCGCTCGATGTGTGAATCGGGGTCTTTGACGGTACGGCGCAGTTTGCGCGCCTTAAGCAATCCGCCATCCTTACCGGAAATGCCAATCGCCACGCCGCCCGCACGATTAATTTCGGTTACAATCTGCTTGTTGATGGAACCAGACAGCACCATCTCCACAATTTCTACCGTGCTCTCATCGGTCACACGAAGGCCATCGATAAAAGAGCTTTGAATTTTCAGACGATCCAGCATCTGGCCGATCTGCGGGCCACCCCCGTGAACAATCACCGGGTTAATGCCGATACTCTTGAGCAGCACGATATCGCGCGCAAATGTTTTGGTCAGCTCGGGATCGCCCATCGCATGGCCACCAAACTTAATTACGAAGGTCTGGCCCGCAAACTGACGAATATAAGGAAGCGCCTCCGACACCGTCTTAGCGGTGCGCAGCAGATTCTCTCTGGGCTTTCCGTTCTTCAGTTCCATGACATCACCACCTTACATATTTCCATCTGTAGCGCATCCATCCCGCTTCTTTCCACCGAACTGGTTGCCACAATGTTCGGGTGGCGAGCCGGATGCTTGCGGCTACCTTCCTCTACGGATGCGAGGATTTTTTCCAGTTCCCCTTTTTTCAGCTTATCCGTTTTGGTCAGCACCAACTGGTATGAAACCGCATGTTTGTCAAGCATTTCCATCATTTCGTGGTCACTATCCTTCAATCCATGCCGCGAATCGATCAGCACACACACCCGCAGCAAGGGCTGCCGCCCACGCAGATAGTCCCGAATCAGGGCATTCCATTGATCCACCTCTTTTTTTGATGCTTTGGCATAACCATAACCCGGCAAATCCACCAGCATCATCACATCACCCAGATTAAAGAAGTTCAGCTGCTGCGTGCGCCCCGGGGTGTTAGAGGTGCGCGCCAGCGATTTTCTACCGGTTAGGGCATTGACAAGGCTCGATTTCCCAACATTTGAACGACCAATAAAAGCGATCTCCGGCAGCTGTCCTGGCGGAATGACATCCAGAGATGGCGCCCCACAGATAAACTCACAAGGCTTACGAAATGTCGCCGCCGCAATCTCTGTCTGTGAACGTTCCATCTCCACCATTTAGCGGGCAGACTTCGGGGTGCCTGCACCCCGTGTAATAACCCATTGCTGTAAAATGGACAGGGTATTGTTCCATGCCCAATAAATAATCAACCCTGCTGGCATACTGCTGAACATCACCAGAAAGAACAACGGCATCCACTTCATCATCGCCGCTTGCACGGGATCTGTTGGCTTGGGGTTCAAGCGTTGCTGGATAACCATCGTCGCGCACATGATAAGCGGCCACACCCCGATATGAAACATTGCCGGCGGCGCCCAGTCAATCAACCCAAAGAGGTTAAACACGTTGGTTGGATCGGCCACGGAAAGGTCTTTAATCCAACCATAGAAGCTTGCCTGACGCATCTCAATGGTTACAAACAACACTTTGTACAGAGAGAAAAACACTGGTAGCTGAATCAATAACGGTAAGCAGCCAGACGCGGGATTTACTTTCTCGCGCTTGTACATCTCCATGATTTCCTGATTCATGCGCATCTTGTCATCGCCGCAACGTTCGCGAATCTCAGTGATGCGGGGCATCAGCAGCTTCATCTGATTCATCGAACGGTAAGATTTATTTGCTAGTGGAAATAGCAACAACTTGATCGTCACAGTCAGCATCAAAATCGCCAGCCCGAAATTCCCCAACAGTTGATTGAATCCCGTCAACATCAGGAAAATCGGCTTTGTCAGGAAATAGAGGCTTCCAAAATCCACGGCACGGTCAAACAGCTGAATCCCAAGCTTTTCGCCATAGTAATCCAACAAAGACACTTCCTTAGCACCTGCAAAAAAGTGGCTTGTCACCGCTGCCGTTTCTCCCGGTGCCAATGTAATGGCTTTGCCACGGTAATCCGTCTGGTATTTGTCTTTGTCTTCTGCACCGAAATAGCTGACATTCGCCGTAAAATCTTCCTGTTGCGATGGAATAATCGCTGTCAGCCAGTATTTGTCGGTAACGCCAAACCAGCCTTTCGTGTTAGCAAAGGTTTGTTTGCCATCTTTGCGTAACTGTTCATAGGACACGTCCACCAATTCCTGATTGTAAACACCCAGTGGTCCTTCGTGGACAAGATACGTATGCTTCTTATCATCTTTATAGGAGCGGCTAATCAAGCCGTAAGGATACAACGTCACTGGCTTGTCGCTACGGTTTGTCACCCGTTGCTCCACCTGAAACAGATACTGGTCTTCCACTTTTAATTGCTGCTCAAAGCGAAGTCCCTCACCATTATCCCAGTGCGCCGTCAACGGCTTATCCGAAGAAAGCTGCGTCTGTTCACTCTGCCATACCGTGGTGACGGTAGGCACTTTCACATCCTGCGAGCCCGCCAACCAGCCAAACTCGGCAAAATAGGCTGCCTTGTCTCCTGCCGGAGAAAGCAGCACCACCCCATGCGCATTGGCCTCAAGCGACTCTTTGTGCTTCGCTAGCGTAATATCATCCATCCGCATGCCTGTCAGATTCACAGACCCTTGCACAGCATCAGTTAGGATCGAGACGCGCTTGCTGGCCGCAATGCGATCATCACGAGAGGAGGCAACAGTAGGCGACACACCCAGCGCCGCTGCCTTTGCGGCTTCCTCTTTGGCTTTGGCTTGCTGTATCTGCGCACGCTCTATGGCAACTTTACGCTTTGGCTCTTCTACCAGATACTGCCAGCCCAGCAGCACCGTTGTCGACAACACAACCGCCAGAATCAGGTTCTTCATTTCAGGAGCATGAGGTTTCGTATGCATGTAATGATTCCTTGTTATTGTTGATCCCGGGGGGGCACCGGATCATATCCACTCCCGCCCCACGGATGACACGACAGCAGTCGGCGGGTAGTCAACCAGCTTCCCTTCGCCACGCCGTGCTCTTTAAGCGCTTCACACGCATAGTGGGAACAGGTCGGATAGTAGCGACAGGCCGGTCCTAACACCGGCGATACAACCCACCGGTAAAACCGAATCGGCATCAATGCCAACCACATCATCATGATCTGCTTACCTTACCCAGCGCGTGAACGAGGTCTTTTAATAGCGCATCATAGGGACATTGCACGCATAAATTTCTGCCAATGATCACATAATCCGTGTTCGCTTGACCCTGCTGGGTAATGATCGCACGCGCAGCTGCCCGTAATCGGCGCTTAGCGCGGTTTCTTACGACAGCATTGCCCACTTTCCTGGTCACGGTAAATCCTACGCGTGACACGGCTGCTTCTGGAAGTGTTTCTGATTCCAATGGAGACTGAGCTGCCTGCAATATGAGAGAATGGGTAACGGCGCGCCTACCACTTTGTGCGATTCGAACGAAATCCTGACGCCGCTTCAGCGTATCTAAGCGCAGCGCAAGCACGGCTTGAACTTAAGCGCAGAGGCGCTTCCTGCCCTTGAGACGACGTGCCGCAAGCACTTTGCGACCGCCAACAGTTGCCATGCGCGAGCGAAACCCATGACGGCGCTTGCGAACCAGAACGCTTGGTTGATATGTACGTTTCACGTCTCTTATCCTTTATTGCTTAACATTAAAGAGGCGGGACTTATAACGGCAAGCTCGCCTAAAGTCAATCCCAGACCGCACCCCTCATGCAAAAACAGCCGGTAATGCGTCGATTTTTCATTCAAGCCTCCATTAATTAAGTGTTTTTAAACCATCTATACCGTATGAATAGGGGATGTTTACTTACTTACGCTACTTCTATGCTGTGAGCTTATTGCTGATTGCCCTGGCGGCAATGGGCATTGGTGTCATTGTTAACTCCATGATTACCCGCGATATGAGCACGTTGGTGCGTCAGCAGCACATTGCCTTGGCACATAGTTTCAAAAGCACGGTCTGGGGTAAATATACCGCTCATGCGGACGCTCTGGATACACTCAAGGATAATCAGGATTTCATCGCTGAATCTAAGAAATTAACGGCAGACATCGACATCCTGCGGATTGCAGTCTACACCCCGGAAGGGAAATTGATTTTCTCCTCAAATCCCAATGTGATATACGACAGGACACTACAGCCGATCAACGCGAACTGGCACAAGCAGCTGGCTCAGGAGTCATTGACCAATCTACATGAAAACGCGAAACTGACCGACCCCATTGAGGACACGCGCGTAGTCACAGTGCTACAAAGCGTCATCCACGATTCAGATGTGGGGATTATCGAGTTAATATCTGATATTTCAAAACCTTGGCATAATCTTGGGACCATCAAATGGGTCGCCACTTGCGCGATCGTATTGATATTTCTTGTGCTCATTGCCGCTTTAGTGCTCATCACCAAGCGGGCGGAAGCCATTTTGGCCAAACAACATGAAGTCAATCTGGAATTGACAGCCGCCGCCGCCACCGCCGAGGCGGAGAATCGTGACAAATCGCAGTTCCTCGCCAATATCAGCCATGAGTTGCGCACCCCGCTCAATGCCATCATCGGCTTTTCCGAGATCATTCGCAAAGAGTCGCTTGAAGGCTTAAGCCCTACTCACCGTGAGTATATACAGGATATTTATCACTCCGGCGTTCATCTGCTGAGTCTGATCAATGACATTCTGGATTATTCGAAGGCAGAGGCTGGAAAGCTCGAAGTGGAGATGTCTGAAATCGACGTCACCAAACTGGTGTCCAACAGTATGCGTCTGGTTATTCCGCGCTCGGAAGCGGCGCAGGTATCGCTCATTAAAGAACTACCCGCAGGCCATATTGTGGGGGTTACCGACGCCAAAAAGCTCAAGCAGGTACTCCTCAACCTGTTGTCAAATGCAGTAAAATTCACTCCTCCGGGCGGCGAAGTGAAAGTGATCGCATGGGAAGAAAAAGGCGAGCAGCGGATTATTCACATACAGGTGAAAGACACCGGTATCGGCATTGCCGCCAAAGACCTGCAAAAGGTGATGACGCCGTTTGGGCAGGTTGATAGCAAATTATCCCGTAAATATGAGGGCACCGGCCTTGGCCTGCCCTTATCCAAAAAGTTCGTTGAGATCATGGGTGGCACATTTAGCCTTGAAAGTGAGGTAAATGTTGGTACGACTGTCACCATATCGCTACCGCAGGCTCAGGCCTAAGCGATTTTGAGGAACCCACACATGTCATACCACGAAACTGTTTCGCGCAAATCGGTCGTCGATATTACCGCACAAAAGGGTACTGCGCCTATTGTAGTGCTGACCTGCTACAGCGCCCCTTATGCTGCGTTGCTTGATCCACATGTGGATATACTGCTGGTTGGCGATTCGTTGGGCATGGTGCTTTACGGGATGGACAGCACCCTGCCGGTCACGCTGGAGATGATGATTGCGCATGGTAGGACCGTCACCCAACATTCCAAACGCGCCTGCGTGGTGGTAGATATGCCGTTTGCCAGCTATCAGGCAAGCAAGGAACAGGCATTCACCAACGCGGCACGCGTCCTTGCAGAAACCGGCTGTCAGGCTATCAAGCTCGAAGGCGGCCATGAGATGATCGACACTGTGTCGTTTCTGGTAGAGCGCGGCATCCCTGTGATGGGCCATGTCGGACTCAAACCCCAACATATCAACCGTATGGGTGGATACAAATATCAAGGCCGCACCGAGGAAGCCGCAAAGCAAATCGTCAGCGAGGCACATGCCATGCAGGAAGCGGGCTCATTCTCGCTGTTAATTGAAGGCCTAACCGAACCACTGGCAGCGCGAATCAGCAAGGAATTGTCGATTCCAACCATTGGCATCGGCGCCTCACCCGCCTGCGACGGTCAGGTATTGGTCACTGACGATATGCTCGGATTGTTTGAACATACCCCACGTTTTGTGAAACAGTTTGGCTCTCTTCGCACATCCGTTGAGGCTGCCGTTAAAGACTATGCCGATGCCGTTCGCAATCGCTCGTTTCCTGCCGCAGAACATTGCTACACGCCCAAGCGCTAGCCGTTCGCACCTGCCGGCGTGTTCTTCGCTCGGTATTCGGTAGGCGAACATCCGGCCGATTGCCTGAATACCCGATTAAACGATGCAATACTGTTAAAGCCAACCTCAAAGGCAATGGCTGTCACCGGCGTCGTTTCCGTTATTAAGCGTTGCTTGGCTTCTTCTACGCGGTAACGGTTGATAAATTCGCTGAAATTGCACCCGAAATGCTGGTTAATCGTGCGCGATAATGCCTGTTCACCAACCGCCAGATGTTCTGCCAGCCCATCCCGATTGACATTCGGTTCGCGGTAGAGCTGTTCCTTGGTCATTGCCAGTTCCAGCCGATGCACCAGATCCATCGACACCGTGAAATCGCGGCGCTGTGGAAGCGGCGCCACCCCGAACGACATCGACTGGTCAAACACGCGGAAAATAGATGCCTGAACCAGATAAATGAAGGTAATGCGTAGAACCGTAGCGATCGTTTCATGCTGATAGTCGCTAATCTTTTCTGCCAGCAACATCAGATCATCGGCCAGTTGAATCAGGTTCAGGCTGATCAACGCAATCACCAGCCAGTATTTATGTTGTTTGAGCTGCTGATTCTGTTCGGTTTGCTGCTCTCGATTACTCAATAAAATCACCATCAGCAGCAAAAAGATGAAGCTGGAGGTAAACACATTATACAGCAGCTGGGCAGACGCTTTTGGCATACAGGCGCTCATCAGCGGGCACCATTCATCCGCCCTGACATCACCCATCCAGAAAATCAGGCTACCCACTACCGGTAATGCCATCACCAGCCAATAGCGCCAATGCGGACTGTTCCCACCGATAAACTGAATCATCAGTAAGAAGCTGAGTGCCGGTTGCAGCATCTGCGCAAAAGCCAGCACCTTACCAACCGCAGCACTCTCTATGCCCAATATCAATAGCAATGGATGGGCAAAGCTGCAGGCGAGCGCGAGAAAGAACGCAATGGGCACCACAATACGACTGTAATTGCGTGTCAGATACAACATCATTGCCACAACGAACAGGCTGGGCACCAAAGCCACTAATTGTAACGCCTGTAATAAGCTCACCGATGCCGCCGCCATCATATCTTTGCCTCGCTTGGATACCTCTTGCTATTTCTCGGATGATTCTTCATGGTTTTCCAGTTTTTCTTCGGTATCAGGACGTTCTTTTTCTGCTGCACCCTGATTCAATTCCTCAATCCGGTGCAGCCGCTCTTCCACAAAGTAGCGCATAAAGTTCAACTCGCCGGGGCTAATATCTTTTTGGTTCTCAAGAATGCCCTGCATGATCGCGTGCGCTGCCTCAAACTCTCCTTGCTGTTCATAAATAAATGCGGGCAGTTGCTGCACCCACAATGGCACGCCCTTCACCCCAATCAACTGCTTTGCAATCAGCGCGGCACGCTCCTTGTTATGCATTTTATGATTGGAAAGATAGACCGCCTGCGTCATCCACCACCACTTAACATCTAACCGGTCTTTGGAATGCTCCACCAGATAGTCGATGATATAGCGCAGATCGTCCGTATTGGGGGTTTGACCATAATAATACGTCGCCATGGTTGGAACATAGTTGGACGTGGCATCCAGCGAATCCAGCAAGCGGAACCACAGATAAAGCCGGTTATAGTCGTATTTCTTAAGCGAGGTGAACCGACCATAGGTATCACCTGCGGTCTGTATCTGCAGCGCCAGCATTCTGAAAAAGGTTTGCTCATCGCCAAAAGACGTGGCCTTCACCGTAACCTCACTTGGCACTTCGGGCACAATCGACATATCGGGAATAATATCGTGCGTCTGCTGCCAGAAATAGCCTTGGGCAAAGAGCAGTACGACAAATAACGCAATGAACCACTTCATGCTTTAGAATTGCTTCCGTCTAAAATCAAGAATAGCAGCCACCAACAGCACGGGGATATAGATAGCAGCCTGCAGGATAAACCACAGATGATCATCACCAGCGCCGTAAACCAGCCACTGGGTCTTGGCAAAAAAGTCCAGCCGTGGAATCACAATGGATACAGCCTGAATCACCAGCCGTAACCCCGTATCTATTCTATCGTCTTCAAATAACAGACTCTTATTAGCTGTGGCGATAAAAAACCCCATCATTCGTGCTAATACGTAGAAGCCCAAGCTAGCCATCACCGCACTTACAGCGCTTTTGAGCGTAAACGCAGCAAACAAGCCAAGCGCTACCACCAACCATACCTCGGCAAGGAAGCTGAGCGCCCAAATCATAAACCCCTGATAATCAATCACACCCACCACCAGCATGACCGCCACCATCACCGCGGTCAGAATGGCAGCTACGAACGCAAAGCCAACCCAGTAAGACAGTACCAGATTATGACGAGACATCGGCCGCGACAGCATGACATCAATTTCTTTGGAGTCAAAGGCTGTGCGGACATGGAAACACACAAACACAATCAGCCCAACCGCCAGAATGGCACGTGAAGAAGCAGCAGCAAATACCAGCGTCATCTGCTCAGGCTCCAGCATTGCCGTACCACCCAGCAAGCGCGACAGTAACGCCGCAGCCAGCACACACACGAACAATCCGACGAACAGGCGGTCGCGGATTGCCGTGATCATAATATAACGGATCGTCGTTTTCATGGGTGCATATTAGAACACCAATGGGCGCGGGTCATCCGTAAATTTTTCGTAGATGTTTTTATCCGCAGGCGCACTGGAACCCGTTGGGTCAATAATCGTTGCCTTGATAAAAATGATCA